>Ga0265594_1002462_pt1 | contig 13224 bp, 11 predicted proteins | sample saktaG_11_FD_190147 | JGI IMG/M metagenome (GOLD analysis project Ga0265594, IMG submission 190147) | Saline water microbial communities from Sakinaw Lake, British Columbia, Canada - sak_2011_5_24_80m | ecosystem: Environmental > Aquatic > Non-marine Saline and Alkaline > Saline ... | reverse complement strand
AATTTTAACCGGCAGAAGTGAATGGCATGAAAAACTAAGTACTGTAAATAACACAAATTTCTTAAACATAATAACCTCCAAAATATTTTACATCACACTGCATGCACTAAGTGTTCTTGCGGTAATTTTTCTTTGCACTCGCTTTGACAATGATGCATAAATTCCATCTAAAAACAATGACACACCATTTCTAAATTTTCTAGGATTTTGCAGAGCCCATGTTAATAATAACTGTTGTTGAGTATTTAATAATCCCCATACGTTGACGGTATAATTAATCGAGCCAGCGGCCATCTTGGTACCATCGGGGGACAAGATCATTACACTGGTATGGTTAGGGAGTGTGTGTAAACATTTGCCTGTATATGCATTCCATAATCTAATTACATTATCGAGAGATACCGTTATTAATCCAGCGCCATCGGCAAAGAATGCCGCACGCACAATATAGTTGTCACTAAGTACGTGTAAAAACTGGCCCGAATAAATGTTCCACAGTCGGACCTCATCAGCTACTGTTGCTAATATTGTACCGTCCGGGGAATATATTACTGAGTTTATCCTGTGTTCATGGTCAGGAGATGTATTCAGACACTGCCCAGTAACGATATCCCACACCTTAGCTGTATGATCCTCAGACCCCGTTGCCAATCTGGTACCATCTGGTGAAAATGCTACTGAATTAATATCATCTGTATGTCCTGTAAATGTTTGTAAGCAGGTGCCAGTATTAACATCCCAGAGTTTAGCTGTTTTATCACAGGATCCTGTTGCTAGCTTGGTGCTATCGGGCGAAAGTGTAATTGAATTAATCCGGTCTGTATGTCCAGTAAATGTACGTAAGCATTGGTCAGTATTTACATCCAAAAGTTTAACTATATGATCATTAGATCTTGCTACTAACTTGGTACTATCTGGCAAAAGGGCTACCGAATGGTTCAAACCTTCATGCATAATGGGTAGATATTGGCCGCTGTCAATATTCCACAATCGAGCCGCACCAATACAAGGTACTGCAATTAGTTTGGTATCGTCTGGTGAAAATTTTATCGAATTAATCCGATCATCAATTTCGTCATTATAAGTAAATGTGTGCAAGTGCTTGCCGGTATTTGTGTCCCACAATTTTACTGTACGATCCTCAGCCCAAGTTGCCAGTTGCATGCCATTTGATGAAAATGCCATCGCCCTAGTCCATTCTTTATGACCTGTAAGTGTATGCAAGAATGCGCATAATGGAACAGCATTTATGAGTATGCTTCTAACGCAGTGCTGTTGAAAAAAAAGTATGATTGATTGCATATGTTGCGCAAGATTATCGAGAGAAATACGCGGTTGAATGGTAAAATAATGTTGAGCTACTACGCGGCATATATCCTCATTTTTTATATCCAAAAAGCACAATGCGCGCAGTAAGGGCAAAAATTTTTCAATTGTAGTTTCTGCCAAAATATGCCGGGCATGATCAGTACTGAATATGGGAGCTTGCTGCGAAGATGCAGCATCCAGCAATAAACTACGAAGAAGTGCCAGAGTATCACGACGGATATTTACAGGAATAGCTGCTTCATTTTGCGTTTCAAGTTCGGCAGTAAAGTTCTTTAGTGCTTCGAGTTTCTCTAGAGCTTTGGTTCTGGTTTCGTCGTCTTTCCAAGATTTGCTAGATATGATGGCATGAGCGGAGGTTCTGCTTTGGTCGAGCATTGATGCGGCATCTTCACACAAATTGTTAATCAGTTGCGACTGCAATTGTGCTAACTGAACTTCTGAAAATTCGACTGGCTCACCACCATCGCATGGCTGTAGACTTACAGCATTAGTAGCCTGAATGGCGGAAATAATTAATGAAAGTGAAATTAATTTTTTAAACATAACAACCTCATTTATGTGGTTCTTCAGTTTCAGAAATTGCGATTAATAGTCTTTGTTGTATCGATATCGGCAATGATGTAAAAATACTATCCAAAACTTTGTTGCCATTTGGCTTGAAATTTGTTGTTTTTTGCATTGTCCACAATACGAACAACTGTTGAATTTCATCTAATTCAGTTAACTCTAGTGGCCAGATTATAATAGGTCCATCCATGGAGCCAGAGGCGATTGTTTTACCGTCTGGTGAAAAAACAACTGAATTAACCCAGCATCTGTGTCCGATAAGCGTTTCGATACATTGCCAGTGGCCATCAACTATTTGCCACAATCTGATGATACCATCAATGGATCCTGATGCGAGTGTTTTATCGTCTGGAGAAAAGGCAAGTGAATTTACTCGATTGGATGTGGAAATCATTTCGGAATGTTGCCAGTGTCCATCAACCCTGCGCCACAAACCGATGTTATCTCCGCATAATGACGCAAATATTTTGCCGTTTGATGAGAAAACAACGGAATCTGCGTGATCAAAGTATCCGTAAACTGTTTTAACTTCATGCCAATGATTATCAGTTATTTGCCAATCCGTGATGTTGCCATCTACAGATCGTGATAAAAGTGTTTTGCCATTCGGTGAAAAGCTGACTGAGCTTATATGTCTAGTATCTTGGGTAAGTGATTCAGTGCATTTCCACTTATCGTCAGCGATTTGCCATACTCGGATATTTGTGTGTGATCCTGCTGATGCAAGTGTTTTACCATCTGGTGAAAAGGCAACTGAGTGTACTGCACCATCGTGTTCCGTAAGTTTTGATGGTAGCAAAGCGTGTATAGTTACTTTTAGGATGTGATGAGCACAGTTTGCTTGGAAAAACGATGCAATTCCAGCTAGGTTGGTGCTAAATTCTTTTTCTGATAAATCTTGCTGAAGTGTAAGATAGTGTTGGGCAGTGATTTGTAATAGCATCTCGTTTTTTACATTCAAAAATGATAGTGCGGATAATAATGGCAAAAATTCCGCAACTGTGCTTTCACGTAAAATATTTTCTGCACGTTCAGCATCAAACTCTGGGGTATCATTCAACACCGTTTTGAGTAATGCAAAAGTATTTTTATTAATGGGAACTGGAATTGTGTCACCCTCTAACTGATGATCTTCCAGGATGCCGTCAATAAGTGCTGACTGTAGCTGACTGAGTTCGGCAGAAGTTAATTCAAATTCACCGTCATCAGCAATAAAACTAAAGTTTTCACCATGGCTGCCTGTTTGAATTTTAACAGGCAGAATGGCTTGGCATGATAAACCAAACACTAAAAGTAATAATAATTTTCTAAACATAATAACCTCCAAATAACCTCCAAAACTTTTTAACAACTTTAACTCATTTGCGATCTACTACGTTTTCTTGTAACGACCGTCTCTATTATTATTTTTTTCTTTAGTTGTTCAGGTAATGAATGATAGGTACTATCTAACACAGCTGAATGACCCAATTTTAGTTTGCCCGGATTTTTCATAGCCCACATAATCAGCATCTGTTGAAGTACATTTAAATTAACAGACCATAATTTAACAGCTCCATCATTAGAGGCGGTCGCTAACAGTGTTCCATCTGGTGAAAATGCTATTGATAGAATATAATTCTGATGTCCTGCAAGCGTTTGTACGCAATTATCACTTTCAATGTTCCATAAATCAATAGTACTATTAAGTCGTCCTACGGCTAATATTTTGCTATCAGGTGAAAATGCTACTGCACTAATTGAACTATTATTTTTTTCCAATTTTTGCAAATCAGTGCCATTTTCAGCATCAATTAATCTAATATTATTTGAATTTCCGACTATCGATATTGAGCCATCTGGTGATAGTAATTTTAAATCAATATCAACTGGTTGTGGCCATTTTTCCGTTTTGTAAAAAGCTCGGCTGTAACCGATGTCGTCTAATCCGGTAAAATTTGACGTAGCTGTTGTAGATAATGTTTCAAGATTTAGTGATGGAACTTTTGAATGAGTGTGTTTTGCTGTTGGAAGTTCTTCTTCGTTTAAGTATTTACCGCTAGAAATATCCCATAACCTAGTTGTATTATCATGAAATCTGATTTCCAAAACTTTGCCATCCAATGAAAACGTTACTAAAGTAATAGATTTTTTATTTCCAGCCAGTGTTTGTAAAGATATATATGGAACTATCGCATCAGATAGATATTTCTGGGCAGAAACACTCTTGAATAACGATATAATATTAGGTTCATAAAGCACAAAATCATCAAGACTTATTTTTTCCTGAATACTTAAATAATGGTTGGCGACTACAGATAACAAAAGATTATCGCTAATCATCAAATAATCAAAAGCTACAAGCAATTGTAAAAATTCAGATGGGCTTGTTTTGCGTAAAATTTCGCCTGCGCGCAAACCGTAGAAAAAATTTATATCCCCAATCATCTCAAGAATTAAATTAAATGTTCTTTGGTTTATCGCTAACTTAAGAATATTTTTATCGGCAAAATGCTGTTGTTCAGGGCCAGTAAATTCAGAAAGCAAAAGTTCTTCCTGAAAATCATTAAGATCGAATTCGCCACCATCTAACTCTATGTTCCCAATATTGTTGAGTACACCCGTTTGAATTTTGACGGGCAAAAGGGAGTGTGAAAGTCCAAGTGTTAAAAGTAATAAAAACTTTTTCATAATTTCACCCAAATCTAATAAACTTATGAGCTAAAGTTTCACACAACATTTCCATCGCTTCATCAGATAGCTTCCAATGAATGTCGGTCAAATCTAAATCTAATAAGGCAACATGTATAGTTCGTAGCATCCGATTAAAACGTACCCAACGTGCTTGATTACGACTAAGTATGTGTAAAGCACGCATGTCCACTTCTAAATAATCCAACGGCGGTAATTGTTCAATTGTTTCCATTAGTTGCTGAAATTGACCATCAGTCAAATGGGCCAAATTTTGGTCATAAAAGTTGAGGCGTCCTTGAACCCGCGCATTTTCCAAAATTGTTACTATCGCTGGTGGTAACTGCATACTGCGCGCAAATCCGACGGTTGCTAAGAGTAAAAACAAGAACTTTATAGGAAATTTCACCGGGTGCCTCCATTCTTAAAGAACCCTTAAAAATTAATACAAATTATAAAATAATATTATCAAAAAATGAAAAAATGTCAATTATAAAAGCGTATATTTTCCCATTATGAGATATATCGACTAATTTATTTTCAATTATATATAATTTTATGAAAAAGACAACTCCAGGGGATAGAAAAAAATGCTGATTATGGTATTCTGATTATGGCTCGTTACTGGAGGTTGGATGATGTTTTTGAATTTTATTTTCCATATATTGAGTCTTTTGGGACTTTGTTCTTTTGCGAAAGCTAATTTGTTGTCACCGTCGATAGAATCTAGTGTACCGTCTATTGTTCGCGTGCACATTTTTGTTCACGGAACGTATATGCCAGGTTTTATTTTTTTTGATCCGCGTGGCGCTCTTAAACATAATATTGGTGAACAGAGCTATTATGTAAAAGCACTAAAAAGTGTGCGTTCGAAGGAGCTTGCTTCACGCAGGCAGTTGCTTCTTGGACAAGGGTTGCAAGAGATTGACGATAAAATATTTGAGCATTGGGAACAAAAAAACTTACCCACACATTTAAAACATAAAGCTGCAGTGCCCATTATAGTTGCCTATGATCAATTTGTTGATAAAGACGGGGTTATAAATAAATATTTTACTTATGGTTGGTTGGGCGTTCTTGATGATGATTATCGTTGCGCTGAAGCCAAAAATTTTTATTTAGCATTGGATTCTTTGCACAGCAAGCTTCAAAAAGAATATCCGGAAAATACCATAGAATTTATTTTGAATGGTCATAGTCATGGGGGCAACTTGATCTTGTATCTTGCAAAGTATGAACATGAATACAAAAAACAATTGCCGATTTACTTTGCAGGCTTGTATGCAACGCCAATTCAACAAGAAACCGTTAACTTTTGCAGAGATCCATTATTTAAAAATATTTTTCTTGTTTATTCCAACGGTGATATTGTACAAAATAATGACCGTTTTTCGACTAAAACGAAAATTTCATATCGCAAATTCACTGATTTGATTTCTCTTGAAGATGCGCCAAATAATATTTATCAAGTTTGTGTCTGTGCACATAATAAATCTACGGTGTTTGGACATCAATCAATGTTTTGTTTCGATAGTTATTATCAGTTGGTAAATCGGGTGCATCGTTCTACCAATGCGCACCGGCGTGCTGTAAATGCGCTGAGTCCGTTGCCATTGGTAACGTTTTCACCAATTATTATGCGTTTGCTATCAGGGGTTCCTGTTGGGTCAATGAAACTTTCGGTAGAATACCTTAGCAATACCTGTTTTTTTGCGATTTCTGAGAATAATGCGTATGCTCAATCTGAAGATATATTGCCCAAATTAACACACATCAAAAGAAGCATAAAAAACAATTGGTAATGACCAAAAGGGGTCGCTATGAATTCGCGCGTTATTTGCCGTGTATTCGCTGTTTTTTTTCTCAGCACATTTTTCTTTTCTTTGCCTGCGACATTTGTTCATATTTTTATTCATGGCACGACGTTGCCAGGTTTTCTTTTATTAAATCAGGCTAATAGCGACAAAAGTATAAAATTCGAGGGTCGTCTTGCTGCACTGATTGATAAGACACGCGATGATACGCGATTTTATGATGATTCGATTATGCTTGATCGTGGTCTGATACACATAGATAAAAAACTGATCTTCAAGTGCAAGAATTATCAGTTACCCAAAGATCTTGCCAGGCGGGCAGCTATACAGGCGATTGCTGCATATGATGATTTTGTTGATCAGCGTCATCAGAATTTCTATTACTTGTATGGCTGGTCTGGAAGTCTCAGTGACACTATACGCAAGAATGAGGCTGAGAAATTATATGATGAAATGATAAAAATACAAAATAAATTTCCAAAGGATTCGGTGAAATTTTTCTTGCATGGTCACAGCCATGGTGGCACCATGATCTTATACCTTGGCTTGTACGAAGAACAGAAAAAACAAGGTCTCGTGATTGATCATGCTATGTTGTATGAAACCCCCGTTCAAGTTGAGACTGCCAAATACTGTCTATCGCCTATTTTCAAAAATGTGAGTTTAATTTACAGCAAGGGCGATTTTATTCAAACGGCAGATTGTTTTTCAACCAGTGGCGGTAAAAGTTATCGCACTTTTTCGGAACTCATTCAGCTTGATGATGCGCAAAATCGGGTGCATGAAGTTCTGTTAAAAGTTGATGGTGATGAAAAAAAATTGCATCATCGTTCGTATTTTTTCTTTGATGCATACTATGGTGTGACAACTATTCATCGTGATATTTTATCTAAAAATAGTGCGGTTGAATTTATTAACCCATTACCATTGGTTGTCTTTTCTCCTGTCTTTATGATGCTTTTGCAGTCAGTGGTCCCGCGTCAACATGTGGTATGCGCTGAACTTGATATTCGTACGAGTTATCAAGCGTGTGTGATCCAGGTGCTAGTACCTGGCTGTGTACAGTTGTATTCTACGAATTTATGGCAATCCGTAATGAATATAAGGGACCGCATATCGCGTTCATGGCGCCTATATGCCAAAACGAGCGACATAAAGAAAGTATTTTGGTTGGGTGAACATTTAATTTTGCGATGAGCTGCACACGTGAAATCGTTTTCTGAGAGCACTTATTAAGTTGGTTTGTGTTAATCTGGTAGTCGACTACCTAATTAGCACAGATTGTTAAAGTAGAATATTTGGTATGCAAAATATGGGGTGTAAAAATGGGTTTTTCTATTCCTGCCGATGTGCCAAAGGGTAAGCATGCACAATTTAAAAAAAATTATGAATCAATTACGCGCAAGAAAAACATACTTTTACTATTTGCTGCAGATCAGAAAATTGAACATCTCAATGACGATTTTTACGGCGCTGGTATAGCGTCTGAAGTAAATAATCCGCAACATATTTTTGAAATAGCGCAAAAAGCGCCAATCGGTGCACTTGCGACACAGCTTGGACTGGTAGCGCGTTATGGTAATTTATACCCATCGATTAACTATATTTTAAAATTAAACAGTAAAACAAATTTAGTTTCATCGGAACATGATGATCCTATTAGTACCCAACTCTGGTCAATTCAAGATGTGATAGATTTTAAAAAAAACAGCGCACTAAATATCTGCGGAATTGGATATACCATCTACTTGGGAAGCATTTATGAATCGGTAATGCTTGCCGAAGCATCACAGATAATTTATCAAGCACATCAAGCGGGTTTGGTAGTCATGTTATGGATTTACCCGCGGGGTAACTCGGTTACCCGGTCAGATAAATTACTTGCTGGTGCGGCCGGTGTTGCCAATGCGCTTGGCGCAGATTTTGTTAAATTGGCGATATCGAAAGATGCAAAAGCAGATAATATTCAGGAAGCGGTTGGCGCAGCCGGAAATACCAAAATAATTGCTGCAGGTGGTTCAAAAGTCTCAAATCAAAAGCTCCTGGCAAATATGCGTGAGCAGCTTAAACTGGGAATTGCTGGTTTTGCAATTGGCCGCAATCTTTTTCAGCGTACTATGGCTAGTGCTATTGAACTTGCAGAAGAAATAAATAAGTTTTAAAATATAAAAAATTCAAAATTGACATTTTTTGTATTTCGCATATAATTAAATTACACTTCTAATTTTTGGTTATGGGGGGCTTTTGTGAATATTCGATGGTGGTTTTTAGGGGTTGTGCTTGGAAATTATGCTATGCAATCCCAAGATAGTTTAGAATTGGTTGGAAATGCAGATAAATTGAGGGACACACTTGGTAGTTGTGGGGTGCCACCATACCAGGTGATTGAAGCCATTACTCATTTCAAAACCTGGATTGATGCACCAACTGAATCTCAGAGACTAACACTTAATGGATGTTTGTCCCTCTGTTATAGCAGAACAAACCGTCAAAATTTGGCGTGCACTGTTTTTGAAAATTTATGTGAAAATGTTGGTCGTGATTTCGAGGCCTTGACAAAAATTTCGGAAAATTTTTACGTTGGACTACTCAGACTACCATGCGTAAGCCATTCGCGTGTTTGTTTGGCACGGATGCTTTCCTATCACAAAACACACCTAGAAAAATTAGAAAGTATTCTTGATAAAATTCGTATAGAACAGCTCAATGAAAGTGATCATGCCATTTTTTCTTACTTGAAAGGCACGTGTTTTTATCAGCACTACAAAAGGCTACAACGTTCAATTAACTTTTCAGAGCCAGAGGATCAAAAATTATCTTTTGCCGATTTACTAAAATGTAAAATTCGTTTGCGATTGACCGTAGCTAAAGCGCTGAACGAATTAAAGGTTGCTGTTGATGATGCTAATCCGTTGGATATGGCAGAAATGGGGCTTGCAAATTTACGCATCGCGTTTCTGTCAAAGAATCATATAGAGAAAAAACAACGTCTGACGCGTGCAATTTTTCTGCTGGCACGCAATGCCGATTGTGCCGATGCGTACATGCTCGCCAAGAGTCAGTTGGCAGATATGTTGTATAATGGCTTGGGTGGTGAGGCCAATTTGGATTTGGCGCGCATATTATTGCTTGAAAGTCTTCAATACTGGGAAAATCTGACGGAAAACCACGTATATTTTGATGAAAAAAGTGAAGGCGAACATAAAGCGGAAGCGTGTAGACAGCTCGCTTTTTTGTGCGGGGATAGTAACAACCCTGCGCATTATGTTTTAGTGCTTCCGTTACTTGAAAAGTTGGGGGCTGAAGGACATTTTTTAGATGCATCAGATGATTTTAAAAAGTGGGCCTTTCGCTGGCTCATGAATGATGTGCTTGGATTGGGTAAATTGGGTAAAAGTACGTGCAATTATGAAGCTGCTCGAAAGAAATTAGAGGAGTTTCTTGGACTGAAATGGCCCAATAAACCATTTAGCGATATTTTATTTGCACAAAGACATCTTGCCCAACTATATTGCGAAGGGCTTGGTGGTCCACAAGATTTGGTAAAAGCACGACCATTGTTAGAAACGATTATGAGATATCCCGATCAATGGCAGTGGTCGCAAGCATATGCCTATCTCCGGCATATTTATGAAAATGGAATCGGTGGATCACAGAAGCGACAAAGAGCAGCAACGATTACGCACCAACAGCTGATTAGCGCAGATGATGTACAACCATTTATTGGCTAATTAATCATCTTTTGTGGAACTGAGAACGCTAAAAGGTGCGCTGACATGTCGAGCTTTTCGTTGTATGTCGCTTATAAAAATAACGATGGATTTGCTCTGTTTGAATGTCGGCCTTATTTCGAAAGTTTTGACATAGCCATCTTTGTCATCAACTTTTTTGAAAAAAGTAATTATTGATGGATCAGAAAACCACGATTTAAACCAGTTGACTTCTTGTACTTCTAATTGAACTTCTTCTTCTGGATCGATTTCATGACCAATATCTTCAACTATAATAAAATAGTCTGTTTTGGTATCGTTTTTGATTATTACTGTGTCGGCATTTAATGCAGCACTCAAAAACATGAGCATAAAAAATTTTTTCATAAACTGACTCCTGTTATAGGAGTTATTCTACGACAGACTGTTCCAAAAATCTACCTGTTTAAACATCTTTGAAAGATTTTTTTGTAAGATTTCTAAATCCTCAAGTGCAGTTTTAGTAAATCGCAATTTAGGCATAAAATCTCAGTTTTTTAGATATTTCTTAAAAGAACCCAAATCGATCGTCGCATCTTCTTTTAAGTTTTTTTTATATGTTCCATCTGAACATACAGTACGGAGCTCTTGCTTTTTCTTTTTCAACTTTGGTACCGTGTAATAGGGAGAGGGGGCGTATGTATGGGAAAATCTGGCTGTTAATCATTTGTGGTGCAAGCTTTTTGGTGACCAGTGCACGTGACCGTTGGGTAACCATTTTTACGCATGGCGGTGGCACACACCCCATGTATTTTAGTTTGAGCGATGCATTTAAGGTGATAAACGATCAAGTTAAAGGGTCCGTCTATGCGCGGACAACGCGTTTATTGCGTGAAGATCCGTACTTTTTTCAAATGCATCCCCAACAAGGGTCTGGCTTAAAACGAGCATCGGGCAATATTAAATTTGATTCACACAACGGTGCACACCTTTTTGCACTTATATATGATGAAATTAATGCGAAGATCGGTTTGCCAAAAACTGACTTGTATTCGTATGGTTGGACGGGGTTATTAAGCATCAACGCACGCCGTGCTGCTGCACGAAATTTTTATCGTGAATTAGAAAAACTTGTTAAACAAATCAAACTAGAAGGCGATATCCCCCGTATTCGCATTATTGCGTACAGTCACGGTGGTAATATGTCATTGCATTTGGCTGAATACTTTAATGCGCGTCGTCAGCAAACCTTTGTTATCGATGAACTCATACTTGTGGCAACGCCGGTACATCAAAATACGGCCATATATCTTGGCAGCCCGCTTTTTAAAAAAATTTATCTTTTTTATTCTATCGGAGATAATATTCAAGTAGGAGACTTCTTGTCTTCCCCTACCCATTCATTTGCACAACATACCTTTGAGAAACTCAAAACAGTGAAGATTCCAGATCATGTAACGCAGGTGCAAGTGCGTATTTTTAGAAAAAAAATTATTATTGTACATAAAGATGGCACCAAAGAAATAATACATCGTTATGACATGATTCAACCAAATCACACGGAAATGTTTTTCTTTGGGTGGACACCTGAATGGTATCGCAAATATTTTCCACTCAAACCGCTCCCAGTTGTCTTGTTGATGCCATATTTTCTTAGAACAATTTACGATAAACATTTAGGCGGCCAACGTTTACGTTTTACCATGATTCCCGATGAAGAACGCATGACCATTTTAAATAAAAAAACAAAAGAGTCATTTGATGTACCATTTTTTGATAAAAAAACGTTCACAGCTTGGCGTCGCCAACTACTGCACTATCGCCCAACTAATTTGAGTGAATATCGTAAACGCATGAAAGCACACTGGGAAACGGCAAAATTAAAAGTACGCGAAGAACAAAAGGCAAAAAGACTGAGCGAATTTGCTGCACGCGAAAAAAAACGAATGCAACGTGCTGCTAAGTTGCAAAGTAAAAAATTGGTCAAGCAAAAAGCGGTCCCGATAACGAGACCGCTTCCGAAAAATCAAATTGCGAGTTAAATCTACATCATTCCCATGCCACTCATGTCACCGCCGTGCGCGTGACCGGCCTCTTTCTTATCTTCTGGTAACTCAGCAATTACTGCTTCAGTTGTAAGCAATAGTCCAGAGATTGATGCTGCATTTTGCAAGGCACAGCGAGCAACTTTGGCAGGATCTATAATACCCGCTTCAACCATGTTGACGTATTTGCCGCTGCGTGCATCAAAGCCGTAATTGCCTTTTTTGGTACGAACCTCGTTGACAATAACCGATGCGTCTTCACCGGCATTTGAACAAATTATGCGAATAGGCGCTTCTAGCGCGCGGCGTACTATTTGTACACCAAGATTTTCATCGCCTTCTAATTTTAGTGCATCAAGTGCTTCTTGTGCGCGTAATAGTGCGATGCCGCCACCAGCAACAATACCTTCTTCGACTGCAGCACGCGTCGCACTGAGTGCATCGTCGATACGATCTTTCTTTTCTTTCATTTCAACTTCGGTTGCAGCACCAACTTTGATTACTGCAATGCCACCCGAAATTTTTGCAAGACGCTCTTGCAGTTTTTCACGATCGTAATCTGACGTCGTGTTTTCGATTTGCATGCGAATTTGTGCAATGCGATTTTTAATATCTTCAGCTGAACCTTGGCCATCAACAATCGTTGTTGTATCTTTTGTAACAACTATCTTTTTGGCACTCCCAAGATCGCTTAAATTAATTGTTTCAAGAGAAAGACCCAAGTCTTCTGAAACTAATTTTGCACCAGTCAATGCAGCAATATCTTCAAGCATTTGACGACGACGATCACCAAAACCTGGTGATTTTACTGCAGCAACCTGTAACGTTCCACGAATTTTGTTAACAACAAGTGTTGCCAAGGCTTCGCCTTCGACATCTTCGGCAATAATTAATAATTGTTTGCCAGTACGTGCAACTTGTTCCAAAATTGGTACAAGCGCCTTCATGTTACTGATTTTTTTCTCAACAAGCAGAATATATGGTGTGTTTAAGTCAGCTTCCATCTTTTCTGCATTGGTGGCAAAATATGCTGAAAGATAGCCGCGATCAAATTGCATACCATCGACAACATCCAATGAGCTATCCATGCCTTTTGCTTCTTCAACGGTG
>Ga0265594_1002459_pt1 | contig 13239 bp, 16 predicted proteins | sample saktaG_11_FD_190147 | JGI IMG/M metagenome (GOLD analysis project Ga0265594, IMG submission 190147) | Saline water microbial communities from Sakinaw Lake, British Columbia, Canada - sak_2011_5_24_80m | ecosystem: Environmental > Aquatic > Non-marine Saline and Alkaline > Saline ... | reverse complement strand
TATAGCCATTGGCTGGCTTTTTAGTTATTTATTGGATACCAGCATTATTTTGATTATTGCTGTGGTATTAAGTATTGCTATGAGCTTTGGAAGTTATTGGTATTCAGATAAATTAGTTCTGCGAATGACTAATGCCCGTCCCATTGAAAAAAGAGACAATCCAGAACTTTATCGTTTAGTGGAAAATCTCTGTATCACAGCCGGCTTGCCTTTGCCCAAAATCTATATTATTCAGGAATCTCAACCAAATGCTTTTGCCACTGGAAGAGACGCTAATCATGCTGTAGTGGCAGTAACCAGAGGACTTTTGGAAAAACTAGAGAGGGCAGAGCTTGAAGGCGTAATTGCTCATGAGCTTTCCCATATTGGGAATAAAGATATGTTTTTGCAGACAGTAATTGTGGTTTTAGCTGGAGTTGTAGCTATACTTTCCAATATGTTTTTAAGGATTAGTTTTTATGGAGGAGGCCGGCGCGATTCTAAAGGCTCGGCTGGCGTTATTCTTTTAGTTCTCGGTATCTTAGCAGCTATTTTAGCTCCTTTGGCAGCCAGTTTAATTCGTTTGGCTATTTCTCGGAAGAGAGAATTTTTGGCTGATGCCAGCGGCGCTTTGCTTACCAGATATCCAGAAGGTTTGGCCCGGGCTTTGGAAAAAATTGCTGCTGACCCTAATCAGATGAGAAAAGCCAATAACTCTACAGCCCATCTTTTTATTAGCAATCCTTTTCGGGGAGAGCAAAAGAGAAGTTTTTTCACCAAATTATTTATGACTCATCCGCCAACAGAAGAGCGCATAGCTGCTCTTCGCGGCATGAAGACAGAATAAAGTAAAGGTCGAGGAAATTAAATTATAAAAAAATTTATGGAAAATTTAAGCCCTAAATCTGTTTGGATATTCTTTGTAAGATTTCTATTGGGAGGATTAGCTTTTTTGCTTGTTTTTTTCTGGATATGGATTCCCGTTATTGCAAGCGGAGGAGCAATCCTGGGTGGATTAGGCGGACTTCTTCTGGTGCCTCTTTTATTTTTAGTTTTGTTCGTTATTTTTTGCTATATCTGGGCAAAGCTCACCTATAAATTTTGGTTATATGATATTACTGAAGATACTTTCAAAATGGAACACGGAGTAATTTGGAAGAGATATGTTTCCATTCCATATGAAAGAATTCAGAATGTTGACATTCATAGGGGAGTAATAGCTAGAATCTTAGGATTAAGTGATTTAAGAATTCAAACAGCTGGTTTTGGCGGGGCTCAAGGAAGATGGGGAGCTTGGGCAGAAGGAAACCTGCCTGGCATTGAAAGAGAAAAAGCAGAACAACTAAGAGAAGATATTGTTTCCCGCGTCAAAGGCAAAAAACAAGGATTATAGAACTGGTTGAGGCTAAACCTCAATCAATGGAGAGGTTCCGGAGCGGCTTAACGGAACGGTTTGGAGAACCGTGCCTCTTTTTGGGGCTCGTGGGTTCGAATCCCACCCTCTCCGCCCTTGCCTCGCTGAAATTCCGATTTCATCAGAGACTTTCCCGGGACCGTTTTCCGAGACCGGGTCTCGGGAGAAAATAATAAATATGTCAGAAGAAAAAAAATTAAAACCGGGTGTAGGATTTGGAATAATGGTTTTTAAAGATAGAAGAGTGCTTTTAGGAAAGCGCAATGAAGATGCGGAAAAAGCATCCAGTCTTCTGCATGGAGAGGGAACATGGACAATGCCGGGCGGAAAGCTTCATTTTCAAGAAGGAATAAAAGAAGGAGCTGTCTGGGAATTATTGGAGGAAACAGGAATTAAAGCTGTAGATCTAAGAGTGATTAGCGTTACTAACGACATAGTTTATGATAATCATTTTGTCACAATAGGTTTTTTGTGTGAAGATTTCCAAGGCGAAGCCAAGATTATGGAGCCGGAAGAAATTACTGAATGGAAATGGTTTAGTTTAGATGATTTGCCTTTTCCTATTTATCCTCCCAGCACTAAAATAACCAAGAATTATTTAGACAAAAAAATCTATCAAGATTCTTAATATGGAAATTAAAAATAGAGAATTACATCGGATTACTTCAACAGCTATTGTCTATAAAGATGGCAAGTATTTGATTGTTCGCCGGAATTTAAACAAGAAAGCTTTTCCGGGCAAATGGACTGTGCCAGGCGGAGGTTTGGAAGTAGACGACTATATTGGTTTGCCAAAAACTACTCATGACCATTGGTATTTTGCTATTGAGAAGTCTTTGAAAAGAGAAATAAAAGAAGAAGTTAATTTAGAAATTACTAAAATAAAGTACCTTTTAGATATTGTTTTTATACGTCCAGACGGTATACCTGGAATTATTTTAAGCTTTTACTGCGATTATAAATCGGGAGATGTGAAATTAAACGAAGAGAATATTGATTATAAATGGGTGACTTATGAAGAAGCTAAACAATATGATTTGATAGAAGGCATTTTAGAGGAAATAGAAATGGTTGATAAAATATTAAAGGGCGCCAGTTCTGAAAAAGTAGAATATAATTACAAAAATAATAATAATCAATTAAAACATTAATATGGATTTTACTTTTCAAAGCATTATGCAAAGCATTATTCCTTGGGTTTTTTCTCATGGTATAAAAATAATCATTATTCTAATTGCAGCTCTAATTGTAATTCGTTTTGGTAAAATCTTTTTAGAAAAAGCAATTCGCAAATTAATCAAGCCAGACCAGGTGGTTAAAGATCCGGGAGCAGAAAAGAAAAGAGAAGATACCTTAATCAAAATTTTTGGCAGTACTTTTAAGGTAATTATCTGGGCTATTGCTATTTTAATGATTCTTCCAGAATTTGGTATAGATATAAGCGGCATATTCTTGGGAGCGGGTATTATTGGAGTGGCAGTTGGTTTTGGGGCCCAATACGTTATTCGAGATTTTCTAGCTGGTTTATTTATTATGTTAGAAAACCAATATCGCGTGGGCGATGTTGTTCAGCTCGCCGGCGTAGGAGGAAAAGTGGAAGACGTTACTTTAAGAAGGACAATGATAAGAGATTTAGAAGGCGTGGTTCACTATATTCCTAATGGAGAAATAAAAGTAGCTTCAAATAAATCGCAAGAATATTCCGGAGTTTATCTCAAAATTGGCGTGGCTTATAAGGAAAACATGGACAGGGTTTTTGAAATTATTAATCAAACAGCTAAAAAAATGGCTCAAGATGAACAATGGAAAAGTGCCATAATTGAAACGCCTAAGGTTTTAGGCGTTGATGAATTTGCAGATTCAGCTGTTGTTATAGGAATATTGGGAGAAACTCTTCCCTTGAAGCAATGGGAAGTGAGTAGGGAATTAAGAAAAAGAATCAAAGAGGCCTTTGACAGAGAAAATATTGAAATTCCTTTTCCTCAAGTTTCTGTCTGGCAAAGAACGTAATAGAGTTTAAAAATTATCAAGGTATGTTTGATTCGCCTGTTGAAGAAATTAAAAACCGGCTGGATATTGTTGAAGTAATCGGCAGCTACATTAAACTTCAAAAAGCCGGAGCTAATTATCGGGCTATTTGTCCTTTCCATTCAGAGAAAAGACCCTCTTTTTTTGTTTCGCCTTCCAGACAAATGTGGCATTGCTTTGGAAGCTGTTCCGAGGGCGGAGACATTTTTAAATTCATAATGAAAATAGAGGGAGTAGAGTTTCCTGAAGCTCTTAAGATTCTATCTCAAAGGGCAGGAGTGGAACTGAAAACTGTAAGCCCAAAATTAAGAACAGAGAAGCAGCGTCTTCTGGAAATATGCCAGCTGGCTGTCCAATTTTTTACTAAACAGCTGGAATCCCGTTCCGGACAACAAGCCAAAAAATATCTTTTAGACAGAGGTATTTCTGAAGAATCAATCCAGAAGTTCAGAGTTGGTTATGCGCCTGATGTCTGGCAAGGACTTTCTGATTTTCTAATTGGCAGAGGATATAAAAAAGAAGAAATAGTCAAAGCTGGATTAGCTGTTTCCAAAAATGAGAAAAATTATGATATCTTTGACCGTTTCAGAGCCAGAATAATGTTTCCTATCTTTGATTTGAATTCCCAGCCAGTGGGATTTACGGGAAGGATTTTTGGCGATTCTAAGGATGTGGCTAAATATGTTAATACCCCTAATACTCTTCTTTATGATAAAAGCCGCATTCTTTACGGTTTGGATAAAGCCAAAACAGCGATTAGAAAAGAAGATAAATGCATTCTAGTAGAGGGGCAGACAGATGTGATTATGTCTCATCAAGCCGGCGTAGAAAATGTGGCTGCCACTTCAGGTACAGCTTTAACTTCTTTTCAGTTAGCTGTTTTAAAAAGATATTCCCAGAATTTAGTGACTGCTTTTGATATGGATATTGCCGGGGATTCAGCTACCCGGCGGGGGATTGAACTTGCTCAAAGCAATGGGTTTAGTATAAAAGTGGTGGAGATGCCTGAAAAAAAAGATCCTGCAGATGTTGCAGCTGAAAACCCACAAGAGTGGAAAAAATTAATTGAAAATGCTAAGTCCATAATGGATTTCTATTTTGATACTGCTTTTTTGCGTCATGATTCTCAAAAAGCTGAAGGCAAAAAGCAAATATCCGATATTCTTTTACCTAAAATCAAGAAGATTCCCAATAAAATAGAACAAGCTTATTGGATTAAGGAATTGGCAAAGAAATTAGAGATTAACGAACAAGATATTCGTAATCAGCTTAAATTAACCAGAGATGAGGAAAACGTTAGTCATTCTTTTGAAAGAGAAGAAACAAAGAGCCAAAATTCTGCTTCCAAATCCAGAAAAGAGCTTTTAGAAGAAAGAATTCTTTCCTTGATTTTAAAATCGCCCCAAAATCTGGAAATTATCTGCCAAGGAGATTATAGTTCTTTTTTCTCCCAACAATCCAAACAGGTTTTAAAAGAATTAAAAAGAGAACCTAATTTTTTTAATAGAGAAGACATTTCTCCAGAACTGAAAAATTCTTTAAATCGCCTCTGCTTTATAAGAGAAATAGAGGAAACAGATATTGAACCTAAACAGGAAATAGAAACCTGTCTAAAAGAAATTCAGTCTCTGAAAACAAAAAATGAATTAATTGAACTTTCCCAGGAAATAAAAAAAGCCGAAAAAGAAAGAGATTCAGACAAACTGAAATCTTTAATTGATAAATTTAAAATTATAACCCAAAAATTAAATTAATATGGCAAATAAAACAAAAAGAATTAAAAGAACCAAAAAAACTGCTAAGAAAGTTTCTAAAACCAAGAAAGAAAATAAAACAAAGAAGCTTAAAAAAACAGCCGAGAAGAAGATCAAAGAAGTTCCCGGAAAAAAAAGAGAAGCTAAAAAAGAGATTATTGCTCCGGAAAAAGTTGATGAATTGCTTAAGCAAGGCAGTGCTCGGGGTTTTGTAACTTATTCTGAAATTTTGCATAGTTTTCCTCATTTAGAAAAAGATGTTTCGGGATTAGAAGAATTATTTCAAAGATTAGAGGATAGCGGGATTGAAGTTAAAGAAGTGCGGGAATTTTTAGAAGTTGCTCCAGAAAAAGAAAGAAAAAGACGTACTGTAGAAGCGCCAGTTGATCCTGTCCAAATGTATCTTAAAGAAATAGGTAAAATAAGTTTCCTAACTGCAGCTGAAGAAAAAGAATTGGCTAAAAAAATAGAGCAAGGAAATGAGGAAGCCAGAAAGAAGTTAGCTAAAGCAAATCTCCGTTTGGTTGTTTCTATTGCCAAGAAATATGTTGGCAGAAGTCCTAATTTAACCTTACTGGATTTGATCCAGGAAGGTAATTTGGGCCTATTTAAAGCCGTAGAAAAGTTTGATTGGCGCAAGGGTTATAAATTTTCAACATATGCTACTTGGTGGATAAGGCAGGCTGTTACTCGAGCTTTAGCAGATCAAGCTAGAACCATTCGTATTCCAGTACATATGATTGAAACCCTTTCCAAGTTTACTCAAGTGAGGCGGCGCTTGCTACAGGACTTAGGCAGAGAACCCTTGCCAGAAGAGATTGCTTCAGAAATGGGACTGGAGCTTTCCAAAATTTATTATATTATGCGTATTTCCCAAGAAACTGTTTCCTTGGAAACGCCGGTGGGGGATGATGAAGAAGATAGTATTTTAGCCGAATTCGTGGAAGATGAAAAAACAGTTTCTCCTTCATTAGAAGCAGCCAGGAAACTTTTGCGCGAGCGGTTGAAAGAAATTTTAGTTGATTTAACTCCCAGGGAGCAGGAGATATTGTCTTTGCGTTTTGGATTGCACGATGGAGTTACCCACACTTTAGAAGAAGTTGGACAGGTTTTTGAGGTTACCCGGGAGCGCATTCGCCAGATTGAAGCCCGGGCTCTGGAAAAAATCCGCGAACACGAGAAGCTCAAAAAATTAAAGGGATATTAAGTAGAATAGACGGCATACGCCTTGACGTTCCAGGTTCGATATGAGAAAATTGAATAATGGGATATGTAGGTAAATTAGATTTAAAATTAAAAGCACGAGAATTAAGAAAAAAAGGGTTATCAGTAAAAGAGATTCAGAGAAGACTAAGCGTTTCAAGATCGTCAGTAAGTTTATGGGTTCGTGATGTTCGGCTAACCCAAAAACAATTAGAAAGACTTTATTTGAATAAAAAAAAGAGTGCCTTGAGGGGTTGTATCATTGCAGCGATGAATAAAAAAAGAAAACGTGAAGAAATAACAAAAAGATTAAAAAACGAAGGGAAAAAAGAGATAGGTAATTTGTCAAAAAGAGATAGGTTTATAGCTGGTGTTGCTTTATATTTTGCTGAGGGGGATAAGGGAGATAAATCTATTGGTTTTAGTAATTCTGATCCTCAAGCTATAGAATTTATGGTAAATTGGTTTAGAGAATTTTGTAAAATTAATGAAGATAAGTTTCGCTGCAGTTTATATATATATGATAATTTGAATGAAAGAAAAGCAAAAAAATTTTGGTCAGATTTAACTAAAATTTCCCTTGACCAATTTAGAAAAAGTTATATTGTTAAGAATAATCCTCATAGATTAAGAAAAACAAAAAATATTTACGGTGTTTTGAGAATTACAATTAGCGATGTTAATTTGCATAGGAAAGTAATGGGTCAGATTGAAGGGTTATTTAAATAAAAATATTGTTGTCTGCTGCGCTCCGCGGTAGCTCAATGGTAGAGCGGGGGACTGTAAGAAATTGCAGCTTTCAAGAGTAATCTTGAAATGAATAATTCTGGGATAACGGTGAAACCTTAATTGAGTATGGCAATACCGTGGGAACTCTGATAATTATCGGAGAGCTCCGTAGAGACTAGATACCGGGATCTCCTGCCAAGTTTGGTTGGAGAATGATATAGTCCACTCCTTTTGGAAACATTAGGATAAAGTGTAATCCCTAGGCTGTAGGTTCGAATCCTACCCGCGGAGCCCAGCAGATTTTTTATCGAGAGACCGAGACATCTCGAAAATCGCCGAAAGGCGGTTTTCGATTTAGCTTGACAAGCGTTTCTATAAAAGTATAATTAAACTATGGAAAAAGATTTTTCAGAGTTAGTTCAGTATTTAGATGAAAGATTTACAAGAATAGAAAATGCTTTGGGAACTAAAGCCGAGAAATCGGATGTAGATAAGTTGTTTACAGCCGTTGATGCCTACGCTAAAAAAGCAGATGCGTATTTTCAAGAAATGGTTATGTTAAGCCATAAAATTGAAAGGCATGAAAAATGGTTTCAACAAATCGCAGATAAACTTGAAATAAAATTGGAATATTAAATAAATAATTATAATAAAGGAAAAGTACAAAACCGCCTTGTATAATTGGGCGGTTTTAGATTTTGGGTTTGACAAGATGATTATTTGCTCTATAATTTAAATAACGGCAGGAGGAGAAGACTGGAATATCCTGTACGTTAGAAGCTCCAGTTTCTATTCTTTTTGAATAGAAGGAGGTGTTTTCCTGTGTACGGTCATAATCAGATACAAATCTTCGGCCGTTTTAGCGCTAATCGGCACACCCAGAGGAAAACACTTCCTGCCATTCACTCTTTATATTTTCTTCTGTTTCTTTCCAAACATATATTTAATAGAAGAGGCAAGATTCTATTTCTGTCCTCTTTTTTATTTAAGTCCCAGCAAAAATGGGTTTTAATTCCTCCATTTCCTCTTTTATTTTATTCCAATCAAGATTTCTGAACGCATTTAATAAGGGGAGCCCAGCAGAGGAAAAATCTAAAACTGCCTTGCATCATCAGGCGGTTTTTTGATAGAATAAGATAATGATTATTACTCAAGATAAAACTAACTATAAATTTCTCTTACTTGTAATCATTTTAGCTGCTATTGTAGTTGTAGGAATTTTAATTTACCAGAATCAGACTACAGTATTACCTATAAACAGCTTCCAAAATCCTTCGCAAGCATGTTATAAAGACGCAGATTGCCAAGAAGGAGAAGTTTGTCTGGAAGGAACTTGTAATAATTTAGGATTAGCAAATTGGAATTATCAGAGAGAAATAAATATTGATAATTCAAAAAATCAATATTCTTTAAACAATTACCCAGTTTTAATAGAAATGGATACTGCTAATTTAATAGAAGAAAAAAAATTATCTTCTAATTGTAGCGATATTAGATTTGCTGATTGGGATAATAAAGAAGAACTATCTTACTGGATAGAGTCCGGATGCAATACAGGGAAAACAAAAATTTGGGTAAAAATTCCAAATATCCCTAAGAAGTCAGATATAAAGATTTATTTATATTACGGTAACCCCGAGGCGTCGGCAAAAAACAATAAATACGAAACAGTAGGAATTGCAGGCGGAGATTTCGTTATTAAAAAAATCGAGGGAGTTAACGCAATCAAAAGTGTAACTAACTGCGTTAGAAATTCTACAGGATATTTATATTGTGGATTTATTATAAATGACAGCAAGATTTATTTATTAAGATCTAAAGATGGTGGTCAAACCTGGGAAGACGTATATGCTGACCAAAGCCCAAATGGTGGAGGTCATTTCTCTTCTATTGGGATTGATTCAAAGGATAATATTCATATGTTATGACAGGCTATGACTATAGTAAGAGATGAAAATGATCCTAAGTGCCTTGTAGATTCCCATTATTTTCAATATGTAGTGGTTAATTCAGACGGAGTAGAAAGATTAAGAGAGAAAATAGATGCTAACGCTTTTCCTGGTCCTCATATTATGATTGATTCCAAAGACGAAGTTCATGTTATTTGGAGCGAGCCAGACTATGATACCGGAAATTCTATTTTAAAATACCAAAAAAGAAATACTATCGGATGGGAAGAGACGCAATATATTGCAGTTGCTGATTTTCAACAAAATGATCCTCTAATCAATATTGACTCTAAAGATATTGTTCATATTTTATGGGCAGGAAACGATTCCACTGGGGAAAATAGACTTATTAAGTATCGTAAAGAGGATTGGAACTGGATACCTACGGAATTGCCATCAGAGATAATTGGGATAGATTCGGGAAATAATGTTTTTCCGCACTTTAACTTAGATAAGGCTGATGATCTTCATGTTTCCTGGGTAAATTATCCGTTAGGCAATATAGTATATCAAGAAAAAATAGAAGATAATTGGATGGAGTATCAATCCGTTAAAGAGGAGAAGTTTCCTTTAATCTGTCCAAATTGGAACAATGAAATTTATCTATTAAGCTTTAAAACAGAGCTTGATCAAACTATAGATGTAAACTTAAAACAAAAAGATAATTCTTTTTGGTCTGAACAACCTCAAATTACTCTTTCTTCTCGTCCTGTTTTTAGTTCAAGCCAGGGTTTCACAGCTAATTGTTTAAATGTTAACTGGATAGAGAACAACGGAGTTTTTTTTAATACAATAAAGCAAGGTTTTGCGCTAATCTATAATTCTTATGTAGACGATTATAATGAATTGAAATTTTATGCTAGCAAGGATGTTGTAATGGGAGTTGCAGAAATAGAGCCAGAGATCCAAATTGGTAAAGAAAAATATAACAAATAGGTTTTAGATTAAAATAGGCTCTAGTATTGTCCCACCAATTCCTTTAACTGGAGTAGGGTTGTTTCGGGATATTTAAACACATCTTCTCATCTCAAGGTTCTAAAATCGTTCGCTAGGGCGAGCCCAGCAGAAGACAAACGGAACGAGGACAGACCTCGTTCTTTTGGTTTAGGCATTTTCAGATTTTTGAAAAGAGCTTGATTTTTTCAAAGAATTAATGTAAAATAAAAATAAATGACTAAAAAACAACAATTTTTATCAGAACATAATAAATTATCTCCTTTAAACCTGCAGGCCACAAAGTCTTTGCTTTCACGTTTTAAAATAGAGAAAGCTTCGCTTTTTAAGGATAACGATTGGTCTTTAGATAAGCTTCGGAGGCCATTTATTTTGTGGCTTACTTTTTTGACAGTTGAAAAAAAAGAAAATATTAACAATAAATAATACTAAGATAAATAATCCTTCTTACTCAATTTATGTTGGCTTGTTTTTTAGAGCCGATCTCGTCAAGAGGCCGGTTTTTTAGTAGAATAAAACAAAGGTCTAAATAATTTGATAACAAAATATATTTGCCATGAATAAGACTTTATTTATATTAGGGATTTTATTAGCGCTGGTAAGTGCTATTTTAATGATTTTAGATGTTTTTCCTTTGCCAGCCAGAATTACCATACTTATTGTTGGGATAGGTTTAGTAGCTACATCATCAGTATCAGGGAAACCTAAAAAAACTCCAAATCAATAAATTATCATCAATTAGCTTCAACTAAACAGATTCTAACATCGTCTCGTAGACGGAGCACAACAAAGAAAAAAAGTCGCCAAACTGGCGATTTTTTGATACTATAGAAATATAGATTTATGAAAGAATATAGATTATTAATAAGAAAAAAAGATAAACCTTTTTTTGAAGCTATTGAGAAAGGTTTAAAAAAGATAGAGACAAGAGCTGGTAGTTCAACATACTTAAAAATAAAAGAAGGGGATGTTTTAGTATTTTCTTGTTCAGGCAAAAAGCTCAAAAAGAGGGTTGAAAAAGTATATCATTTTAAAACCGTAGATAAACTATTAGATAAATTCAATTTTAAGGAAATAATGCCTTTTGCATCTTCAGAGATGGAAGCTAAAAAACTTTGGTATACTTTTCCGAAATATAAAGAAAGATTATCCAAATATGGAATTTTAGCTTTTATTTTAGATTGAAATAGGTTTTAATAATTCCATTTCTTCCCTTACCTTTTTCCAATCCAGGGTTCTAAATGCGTCCAGCAAGGGGAGCCCAGCAGAGGACAGGTCCAAAACCGCCTTGCGCAGCCAGGCGGTTTTTTGATATACTAAAGAAAAGGTCATTAATTTAAATTAAAAATATGAAAAAAAATCTTATATTTATTATAGTAATACTTATTATTCTTGCTGGTGTGGGAATATGGTATGCCAGTCAAAATGGAGAGGAAGATCTTTCTCCTTCTCCTTCGCCATCTCTTATAGCTCAAGTTACTTATCTTTGTGATGACGATAGAACAATAGAGGCCGCTTTCTATAAAAAAGAAGAGGAATCAGTAGAGCCGGGCGAACAGCCGATTCCTTCAGGAAGCGTGAAGCTTGTTTTAAATGATGGCAGAAGCTTTGATCTGCCCCAAACAATTTCCGCAGACGGAGGACGTTATGCCAACAGCGATGAATCTTTTATCTTCTGGAGCAAAGGGGATACTGCTTTTGTATTAGAAAATAATATTGAAAAATATTATACAGGATGTGTTGTGGTTCCTGAAGAAGGTATAATAGTTGTTTCGCCAAACGGCGGAGAAGTTTGGTCAAAGGGTAAAAAAGTTCAGATATTGTGGAGGGCAGCAGAGGAAGTGGAATCTGTTAATATAAGGTTGGGAATTTTAAGTGATGGGGAAGGTCAGAGCTTTAGTGCTGCCATTACGTCTGATTTTCCAAACACGGGCAAATATGAATGGACCGTGCAAGATGTGTATGCAGAAGTTTTAGGCGTGGAAGACCTGCCAGCTTCAGATAAGTATTTAGTTACTGTAGAAGATAGTCAAAATAGCAGCGTATATGATATTAGCGATGTAGTGTTCACCATAAAAGAGATAACAACAGATCAGGCCTGTATATCTTCAGGAGGAACTGTTGCGACAGCCATGTGTTGCAAGTCAACAGGTGATTTCCCAAACACCTGTCTTATTGGCGCTTGCGGTTGTTCGTTGGAAAATAGCCATGAAGTAAAAGTTTGTGATTGCGGAGAAGGCAAATGCTTTAACGAAGAAGAGTGCATTGATTTTAATTTAGAATAAATAATTAAAGTCATGGATGAGCCAATAGAAAAAGGACAGTTTTACCCCTTGACAAGAATGTTATGTTTTTCTAACATTAATATAATGACCAAAAAACTGTTTTTAGTTTATAAACTTGTAGCAGTAACTGTTGTGGCTATTGTAGTGAGCGTATCTGTTAATTACGGCAACTGGTATTTGCCTGTAATTTTTCTCATAACTGCCTGGATTTCTTTGTACGCTTTAAGAAACAGAGTAAAAGAAGTAATAACAGATGAACGGGATTATAAGATTGCGGGCAAAGCTTCTATGTGGGCAATGACGATTTATGTTTCTTTTTCAGTTATTGCTGGTTTAATTCTCTATATCGCCGAGAAAGAAAACGAAGTCTTATTCGCCATTGGTAGCACTTTGTTGTATTCAGTCTGTTTTTTGATGCTTCTTTACTCCGTCTTATTTAAAATATATGAAAGAAGAAATGAGCGTGATTAGAGTAAGAGTAAAAGAGTTTAGAATTAAAAGAAACTTAACTCAAGAAGAATTAGCTAAGCGGGTTGAGGTGCGCAGAGAAACCATTGTTTTTCTTGAGCAGGGAAAGTACAATCCATCTTTAAAACTTGCCTTAAAATTAGCTAAAGAATTAAAAGTATCTATTGATAAACTGTTTTTTCTATCCAGTTGATTTTATTATGTAGAATCGAGCAGCGGAGATTTGGTAAAATGGCGAATTTTTGGTATAATATTGTTAGAACAAAAGAATGAGAACAAAAGGTCTTAATCAATAATTTATTTATTCTAAAAATATGAAAAAAATAATTATTCTTTCATTATTTTTAATCTTCTTTGCCTCAGCTGTTTTGGCTCAAAATCAGCAGATACAGCAACAAGCGCAAAGCCAGAATATGAGCCAGGTCGCAGCTGAAAAAATAAAGGAAGTAAAGCAGAAAATAGAGCAAAAACAGCAG
>Ga0265594_1002457_pt1 | contig 13248 bp, 10 predicted proteins | sample saktaG_11_FD_190147 | JGI IMG/M metagenome (GOLD analysis project Ga0265594, IMG submission 190147) | Saline water microbial communities from Sakinaw Lake, British Columbia, Canada - sak_2011_5_24_80m | ecosystem: Environmental > Aquatic > Non-marine Saline and Alkaline > Saline ... | reverse complement strand
ATCCCGGTTCAACACTTTTGGGGATCAATCGAATGTTGTCAGACAAAGATTATCGTAAAAAAGTTGTACGAGCTTCCAAGGATCCGGTTATCAAAGCATTTTGGCAAACAGAATTTGCCAGCTATAATGAACGTTACGCCCAAGAGGCAGTAGCACCTATCCAAAATAAAATTGGTCAATTTTTGTCAGCTAGTGTTATCAGAAACATGGTTGCTCAGGTAAAATCTACTATCAATATTCGTGAGATAATGGATAATAAAAAGATTTTTATAATGAACTTGTCAAAAGGTAGAATAGGTGAGGACAACTCCCGTTTGCTTGGAGGTATGCTTATCAATCAAATTCAATTGGCTGCCATGGAACGAGTGGATACGCCAGAAAAAGATAGAAAAGATTTTTTTCTTTATGTTGATGAGTTCCAAAATTTTGCTACTCCAAGTTTTGCTAATATTTTATCTGAAGCTCGTAAATATCGTTTGAGCTTGATTATGGCTCACCAATATGTGGCTCAGTTGGACGAGTTGGTAGCCGACGCTGTTTTTGGTAACGTTGGTACGATTGTCACTTTTAGAGTTGGTGGAGCTGATGCAGAGATTTTGGTCAAAGAATTTACCCCAACTTTTTTGGAAGAAGATATTGTTAATTTGGCAAAATTTCATATATTTTTAAAATTAATGATTGATGGCGTAGCCTCTTTGCCATTTAGTGCTATTACTATGTCACCAATTGGATCACCAACTGGAAGTATTGAAAAAGTAATTAGAGTTTCCCGTGAACGCTATGCCAAAAAGAGGAGTGTGATTGAGGACAAGATTTTGCGTTGGAGTGGTATGTCTGAGGGCGGAGAAGATGAAGATGGTGAAGAGGAAAAACCAGAAGCACTCTACAAAACAAAAGAAAAACTAGAACAAAAAATAAATATTAAACCAAAAGAAGAAAGGGTTTTGTCAGTTCAGGAATTAATTTCACAAAAAAAACCAGCGGTTGAAAATAAGACCCAAGAAAAAAAACCAGAACAAAAATTTACTAATACTAACAATAGACAAGGTGGAAGTGGTGGTGGTGCGGATTGGAAAAAGAAAAAAAAGAATAAAACACAAAATAACGGTAATAACGTTAAAATTCAGGCTAATAATGTAAGTAAGCCGGCGCATAATAATGGGCTAGATGGTGTAAATAAAAATGTGATTCCACAGGCCAGTGTTCCAAAAGTATCAATTACTGAAGACAAGCCAGTGGAAAAATTTAATAATCAACCCCAAAAAATTAAGCCAGATGAAATTATAAGTTTTGATAAGACTAGTGATGATATTCAAGATAAAAAAGACAATGTTCAAAATGTTGATTTGTGGGATGATGATTATAGGAAGAATGTATAACACATTGTTATATTGCTACATTGTTATATTGTCAATGATACAAGTTTAGAAAGGTCAATGGTAAAACATTGACTTTTTTGTTATAATAAGGCAAAATACATATATGGAAATAATTAAATCAGACATTTTAAATAGCTTAACAAAGCCAAAACAGGATAGCCACAAAGGACAAAATGGTCGGCTTTTGATTATCGCTGGATCAGAAAAATTTCACGGAGCCCTGCTTATGGCTATAAAAACCGCATCGCGGATAGTGGATATGGTTTATGTCTATTCACCAGCCAATGTAGGGTTGATTGATAAACTGAAAAGTGAAATTGCTGTTTTTATTAATGTTTTTGAAAAAGAATTATGGCAAACAATAGAAATGGTAGATGCAATTTTGATTGGTCCAGGATTAGAAGAGAACGAGATTAATAAAAAATTGGTGCATAAAATTTTAAAAAAATATCCCAATAAAAAAATAGTAGTTGATGCTACTGCTTTTTGGCATTTAGATCCTTTACTATTGCATAAAAACTGTGTGGTGACTCCACATTCGCGCGAGTTTTTCAACACTTTTAATTGTGACCCTAAGCCAGAAAATGTTTTGGCAATGGCAAAAAAATATAATTCCACTGTTATTTTAAAAGGTAAATATGATTATGTGAGTGATGGTAAAAAATTTTATGAAAATAAAACTGGAAATGTAGGCATGACAAAAGGAGGGACAGGCGATGTTGTGGCTGGAATTATTTCGGCTTTTTTGTGTACCAACGAGCCTCTCATCTCGGCCCTGGCTGGAATTTATCTGGCTGGTTATACTGGAGACAAATTGTACAAACAAGTCGGGACATTTTATAATGCGGAAGATTTAATTGGGGAGTTGGGGGAGGTTTTGGGAAAAAGAAATATAGATTTAAATATATATTTTAAAGATGTTAATTTGGTTCAGGTTGACACTAAGATGGGTTTAATTAGAAAAATATGAAATATAGAATAAATTTTGTAGTTCATGATTGTAATTTCAACTTAGTGGACCATGATCCGAGAATTTTTGTTAGGCCAATTCCAAAAAAGGATGGTCAACAGGTTTTTAGAGAATGGTATTTGGAATACGAAGATGGTGTGATGACAGCTTTAATTCCAATTGATGTGATTGAGTCAATGGTGAGGTGGATTAGGGATAAAATTATTATGGATCCGAAATGGGCTGATAGACTTCATCAGGATACCGAAGATATAAATCGTGAGTATTTTGATTTTGCTTTGGAAATAAGAAAAAAGAATCTAATTGAATTAACTAATGAAGAATTACTTCGTGACTTTAAAAAATTGCGCGATTTGCAAGCTGGGGGTCATTCTAATGCTATTAGCACCACTTGGTTTTTGGATAGTGATGGCGAGGTTTATACCAATTATTTAAAGAATAAATTAGAAGAACATTTAGCCGAGCTTAACATTACCGATAAAATAAGTCAGGTTGAATATTTTACAATTTTGACTACACCACATAGACAAGGTTTTGCCACCGAAGAACAAATAGAGTTTTTGGAACTTTTGCAAAAAATTAAAGAAAGTGGACAAGACGTAGGGGATTTTTATGAAGAAATAAAAAAACATTATCAAAAATGGCATTGGGTGCCTTATGGTTATATAGGTCCGGCATATACTTTAGATTATTATGAAAAAAAAGTTGTTGAAGAATTAAAAACAGAAAATATCGTTGAATTGTTAATATTAGAGAAGGGGAGAAGTGAGAGAGTAAAAAAAGAGCGAGATAATTTAATTGAAAAAATAAAATTACCAGTTGGTTTAAAACATTATTTCGATATTGCTCGTGATATAATTTGGCTCAAAGATTATCGTAAGTATTGTTTGTGGCATGGTCATTATGTCTTAGATTTGCTCACAAAAGAAATTGCCAAGCGAATTAACATTAGTCATAAACAAGCTAATCATCTGCTTGTTGAAGAAGTTGAAGAATTATTATTTAACGGCGAAGTTGATGAAAATTTAATTAATGAAAGAATTAAACATACATTAATTTATTGTACTGAAGAAAAAAATATATTTTATTATGGAGACGAAGCTAAAAAGATAAAAAATACTTTAGAAGTGGAAGATGTGGAAGTGGATATATTACAAGGATTTAAAGGTACTTGTGCCTGCCCTGGTGAAGCGGAAGGAGAAGTGAAAATTGTTAATTCGGTTGCTGATATTGATAAAGTGAAAATTGGAGACATTATGTTGGCTCACACTACTTATCCATCAATGCTACCGGCTATGAAGCGGGCTGGAGCGATTGTCAGCGAAGATGGTGGTATTACTTGTCATGCGGCAATTGTTTCTCGTGAATTTAGAATTCCTTGTGTGGTTGGTGTTAAAAAAATAACAGAAATTTTAAAAGATGGTGATAAAGTATTGGTAAATGCAACTGAAGGAGTAATTAAAAAAATATGAATTACCAAAATTATAATTGGCAGGTCATAGCTGGCGACTACAATTCACCTTTTATTAGAAATTATATTTGGACTTCAGCCTTTGCTATGCAGGCCAAACTTTTTGATTTACCACAGGTTATCTTGGGTATTAGTGCCGATGGAAACAATATTAAGTATATTGGCGATCTTGAAACTTGGAAAAGTTGCCATTTTGCTTTGAGAGAAAAAATAGAAAATAATCACAAATATTTCTTTAAATTAGTTAAAGACCAACTTGATTTTGGTAAAAAGTTTACCAAATGGACTGAAAAGAAAATATATAACACAGATTTGAAAAAGTTAAGTGCTGAAAAAATTGTGTCACTTTACAAAGAATTTATTCAAAAACAGGCAGAATTTTACGCTCGGGGTACATTACTAGTATTTTTAGATTTTCAAGGTTTTTCATTTGTTGAGGGAAATTTGGAAAAGTTTTTACGGAGCAAATTAAGTGAGTCAGAATATAATGAAGTTTTTTCTGTTTTTACCGAACCTGTTAAATTATCTTTTTCTTTGGCACAGGAATTGGCTTTGCTGAGGATTATGTCTAATTTTTATGATGATGAAAATTGGCGAACCGCTATAAAATTAAATGACTGGAAAACAATTAAAAAAGACCAACCTAAATTTAGTAGAATTTTGGAAAAACATGCCGAACATTATGGTTGGGTATTTTTTGTCTACGCCGGTCCAGTTTATGGAGTCGGTGATTTTTGTAATTTAATCAAAGATTATTTACTCGCTGGTGTTGATCCTAAAAAGAAGATTGAAGAAATAAAAAAATATCAGAAGGAAATGAAAAGTCTCAAAAAAGATTGGCTTAAAAAATTAAAGCCAGATAAATTTTATCGTTTAATTATCAAGGCGGCTGGGTGGTTAGTTTGGACCAAACCCAGACGTAAAGATTTGCAAAGTTTGGCGTATTGGCACTTGGAAAAAATACAAAAGGAGATTGGTCGCCGTCTCTTTCTTTCGTTGGCGCAAGTTCGTTCTATGTCTATTGAAATGATCGAGTCTGGCTTAGGTGGAGAAAAAATTGATTTAGATGAGGTCAATAAAATTCTTCGTTACCATGTTTGTGTTCCTAATATTAATTCTACCGTTAGTATTTTAATAGGTAATGAGGCTAAAGTTTTTATTGATAAAAATATTGAGTGTGCCGATACTGAAATAGATGAAAGTATATGTGAGATAAAGGGCACTTCAGCTTTTCCGGGTATTGTTAAGGGAAAAATTAAACTTATAAATTTACCCGAGGAGATGACAAAAATGGAGTATGGTGATGTTTTGGTTTCAACTGCTACTTCGCCGAATATAATTTCTGCTATAAAAAAAGCCTCAGCTATTGTGACTAATGAGGGTGGTTTAACTTGCCACGCCGCAATTGTTTCCCGTGAATTTAAAATACCCTGTGTAGTTGGTACCAAAATTGCTACTCATGTTTTTAAAGATGGAGATATTGTTGAGGTGGACGCGGATAGTGGAATAATTAAAAAGTTATGAATAAAAAATACGAAAAACATCAGCGCGAGTATACGGTAGTTGGGGCTACAGCTTGTTTGGGCTCCATTGTTAGTCAAGGTATAAAAGATTTTTTCGGAGATTCTCTGAGTGAAATAATTTCGGTTGTCAAAAATGGTGTTTATTATCACTTACAACTTGACGGTGAAAGACAAAAAGTTGCCAGGTCATTTTTACAAAGAGTAAATAGGGGAGAGATTGATTTGGAAAAAGAATATAATAGTTTTGTTAAGATGGTAGAGGAATATGAAAAGTTTATTGACCAGGATGAAAGCGTTTTTAGTAAGGAAATGATTTTGATATTTTTTAAATATTACGAAGATTTAATGCCTGTGGCTTTGGCAGCTTTAGATTCCGTTGATGTAATAGATGAATTAGATTTGACTAAGCAAAAAGATTTTATGGAGTGGGCTAAAAAAGTTAGAACTTGCGAAGAGGTAATATACAAAGATGGTGAAATGAAATTTATGCCTCGCTATTTGAAATGGTTGAGCGAGAATAATTTACCAGATTATTCAGCTCATGATTTAAAATATTTATTATATGATGAGATAGTTAATTATGCAAAAGGTAATGGTCAATTGCCTAATCTAGAAGAAATAAATAATAGACATAGCGATTTGCTGGTAATACAAAGACCTATTTGGCAAATGGAATATTGGTCTGGAGAAAAAGCGAGAGAAGAAATAGAAAAAAGAAAATTATTAGGCAACAAAGATGAATTAGAGGGGATTACAGAATTAAAAGGTCAATCTGCTTACACTGGAAAAGTTCAAGGTAAGGTACGGATAATAAGAAGTCGGGTAGATATGAAAGATTTTATTGATGGAGAAATAATAGTTTCGCCCATGACGGAACCTAGCTATTTACCTATTATGAAACAGGCTTTAGCATTTGTTACTAACGAAGGTGGTATGCTTTGCCACGCTGCAATTGTTGCTAGGGAACTTAAAAAACCATGTATAATAGGCACAAAAATAGCTACTCATGTTTTTAAAGATGGAGATATTGTTGAAGTTGATGCTGAAAAAGGATTAATTAAAAAATTATGATACCAGATAATTTAAATACAAAAGATCCGTGGATGTTGGGTGAAGATATTCCTGATTGTGATTTGTTTTTCTCTACTTTGTGGTTGTATTGTTTTGCTAATGATTTTAAAAAAAATACTGGTCGGGCGTATAAAAAAGTTCTGACAAAATTTGAAGGCTATCATCTTTGGTTTTATTTTGGTGAACAAGATTCCAACGATGTCGCCGAAAATATTGTAAATAAAATTGTAAATGAACCAAATTATGCTGGTGAGATTAACAAAAATATAATTATAGAGGCTGATAAATTGCGAAAATATTGTGAGACAATTCCGCAAGAAAATTTGGATAAGCTAAACAATGAGGAGTTGTGGCAGATTTATAAAAAACATAATGAAATACACAATCATTATTATACTTGGTGTTGGATACCTGTGGCGGCTGATATGTTCCATAACAATCTGACTAATAGATTAAAAAATTATTTGGAAAACAAAGAAATAAAGCAGGACAAGATAAATGAATACTTTGTAATCTTGACCCAACCAACTAATAAATCATTGATTTTTATTGAACAACAAGAACTCTTAAAAATTGGTATTGCGATAGAAAAGAACAAGAAACTTTTAGAATTATTTAGAAAAGAGACAATCGTTAAAATTAAAAATAGCTTACCCAATACCATTTTGAAATTATTAGAGAAACATAGAGAAAAGTACTATTATACTAAACATTTGTGGGTAGAAGGGGAGTACCATGTAGAAGATTATATAAAACAACTAAGAGACATTTTTGTGAGTGGTAAAAATCCGTCAGACATTTATAAAAAACAGATTCTGGAACTTAAAGAAAATAAAAAGAAAAAAATACAATCGTTTGAGGATTTACAGGTGGATGATAAATGGCAAAATATATTTTTACAGTTCTCTAATTTTATGATTACAAAAATTTATCGTCGTTATGCACAACTTTTTGCTGTTTACAAGATGTCTGCAATTTTACGTGAGATTGCGAGACGTAATTACTTAACAGAAAAACAAGTTAGGTTTATGATGAAAGATGAGGTAGAAAAAATGCTTTTGTTTGATAAATATGATGAATCTGAACTTATGATTAGGACTGAAAAATGTGTTTATTACGTTGAAAATAATTTTGAAGGTGTGTTTATTGGAGATGTGGCTAAAAAAATTTTAAAGCAAACAGAGAAAAAGATTAAGTTTGATTCTCATTTACTTTCTGGTTCCATAGGTTCTCCTGGTTATGGTAAGGGTAGGGTAAAAATTATTATTAGGGCTAGCGATATGGACAAGATGAAACCAGGTGATGTTTTGGTTTCAATCGCCACTGACCCCGATATTGTGCCGGCTATGAAGAAGGCTTGCGCAATTATTACCGAACAAGGCGGAGTAACCTCTCACGCTGCGATAGTTTCTCGTGAGTTAAATATTCCGTGTGTAATTGGTACCAAAATAGCCACAAAAGTTTTGCAGGATGGTGATTTGGTTGAAGTGGATGCCAATAAAGGAATTATAAAAATTATAAAAAAATAGTATGGTTAAATATACTAAATCTCATGAGGAATATTCAACGACTCCTCTCACAATTTCTCCAATGCATAATGCTTGGCCATCACAGATTTTAATTGACTTATTAGATGGTAGGAAAGCCGGAGTTGATACTTTTTGTATACACAAAAATAAAGGATTAGAATTTTTTGCTGATTATGATGCTTGGGACAAAGGATCAGATTATTTGATAAATAAAATTAGAAAAGATCCAAATTTTGTTGATTTTGTTTATAAAAAACATCAAGAGATAGCAACCGAGTGTTTGAAATTGATTAGAGGTTTTTTTCGTATAGATATTAGTAAAATGAGCAATCAAGAAATAGCAGATTTTTTATTTAAAAGCTATAAATTGGGTAATGATTTTTCTGCTTTTGGTTATGTACCGGTTTTTTCTGATCACATGTTTCATAAGTTTACTCATCTTTTAAAAGACATTATCAAAAATGCTAAATTTAAAATTGATTTTGTAATGTCTATACCGGAAATATTATATCAACTTTCTAGTCCAGTAGAATTAATGCCTTCTAAGTTGGCCCAAATAGAATTATTGCAATTATCACTTGGTTCAAATCTATCTGAACAAAAAATTAAAGATTATTATTTAGATTGGTTTTGGGTTGATCATGGTCAAATTGGTCCAGCTAGAAAATTATCTGATGTAAAAGAGGTAATAAAAAAGTTTTCAGTTGGTAAAGAGCTTGCCCAAAATGAATTGTCGGATTTATTGAATACTAGAGATAAAGTGTCAGAAATACAAAAAAATATTGGACAAGAATTAAATCTCACAGAAGAAGAAAAGTATTTATTTTCAGTGGCAAGAAAATTTACTTATTTGAAGGGGTTACGTATGGAGATTTTATTTGGTATCTCTGCTTGTTGGTCTGTTATTTTAGAGGAAATTGGAAAAAGATTTGGAGTTAACAAAGATCTATTGTATTATGCCAGTGTAGAGGAATTAAATAGTCTTTTGTTAGAAAAAAAAGAGTTAGATGTTGATAAATTAATTGAGCGAAGTAAGTATTGTGTCTGGGTTGCTAAAAGTGAGATGGGACAAGATATTTTAATAGGTGATGAGGCTGATAATTTTTTAAAGAGTCTAGATTATATACAAGATAAAAATTTAGAAAACGTCTTAGTTATTCATGGTACAGTAGCTTCCACTGGTTATGCGAAAGGGAGAGTAAAAATAGTAAACAAAACAGAGGAGATAAACAAAGTTGAAGAAGGTGATATACTATTATCAGTGGCTACTCACCCTGGTCTTTTGCCCGCCATGAAAAAAGCGGCTGGATTTGTGACTGATGCTGGAGGAATTACATCGCATGCGGCTATCGTAGCTCGTGAATTAAAAAAGCCTTGTATTATAGGTACTAGAATTGCTACTAAAGTTTTGAAAGATGGGGATACAATTGAAGTTGACGCTATTCTTGGTATTATTAGAATTGTTGGTTCCATTAAATAATTTTATTATGTCAAAAAAAATAAAGCTTATAATTTTTGATGCGGCTGGTGTAGTCTGGTATGGTGGGTATATACCAACTTGTAAATTTATTGCTAAAAAATATAAAAAGCCTTTTAAAGAAGTTTATGATATTTTTTGGCGCAAATGGTTTTTAAAATCTTGTACTGGCGAGATTACTAGTGTGGAGTCTTTTAAAAAATCAGCCGACGAATTAAATATAAAAGCTACCGGCAACGAGTTAGAAAAAATTCATTTGCGATTACATCAAGTCAATCAAGATACACTTGACTTTGCTTTGGAGTTAAAAAAAGCCGGTTATAAGACAGTTTTGCTCAGTAATAATTTTGCCAAATATATTAAATTATTTAAAATAAAATTTAATTTATCTCTTTATTTTACTGAAATAATAAATTCACAGGATGTCGGTTTGAATAAATGTAGTCAGGAAATGTTTGAATATGTTTTAAAAAAATATCAGGTTAAGTCAGAGGAAGCCATTTATTTTGATGATTTAAAAGAGTTTTTACATATTCCCCAAGGCATAGGAATAAATACTTTTTGGTTTAATAATTTAAAAGAGGTTAGAAAGTCGGTTTATAGTTTGATTAAACCAGAAAAATTAATAATTCTAGACTTGCACGGAGTAATATTAAACGGTGACTATTGGGTGACAGCTAGATATCTGCACAAAAATTATGGTGTAGACATAAAAGAAGCTTATGATGCGTTGTACACCGAACATTGTTTGGCTGCAATGAAAAAAATTTCTGGTCTACAAGTATTTCCTAGGGCTATAAAAAATTTGGGTATCAAAGCAGATCCACAAAAAATTTGGAATTATCACTTGCGTATGACATCTCGTCGTAATGAAAGTATTATTGCCTATGCACAGGTTTTGCGTCGACGTGGTTATACTGTAATCGGGTTATCAAAAAGTTTTCCTATATTATTTGATGGAAATTTGAAGGGTTCTAAAATAATAAAAAGAAAAGAATTTGATGATATGATAAATACCTATGATCTTAATTTACCAAAAGCTAGTGAGAAAACAATAAGAGAAGTAATGAAAAAATTTGGTATAAAAAATTCTAAAGATATAATTTATATAGATGATCAGGAAAGTAATTTAAAAGATCCAAGAAAAATGGGAGTGCAAGTTTATCTATATGACAATTTTAAAAATATGAGGAAGTGGATGTCTAATCACAAGTCATAATACATAATATAAAAACAAAAAACCGCGACACTGGGTCGGGTTTTTTGTTTTGCGAAATTATTCTTTGACAAGAGTAATTTCGCAACGGCAACTGAATCCAGGGAGGAAACAGTTGCCGAAGGAATTGTTGGTGGGGTTATAAGGTGGGGTGGAAGGAAGAGAGAGAGGCTACTGCGCCAGTCCGACCAGGGTGATCGTGCCGTCTTCGTCCTGCTTGAGGATGATGCCCTGGCAGGAACCGAGTCCGTTGGCGATGGCGTCGTCCAGCTCGCCGTACTCGGAGACAGCATAGGCACAGAACTCCACCGTTGGGGAGTGGGAGAAGCTCACACCGGTGCCACCGTGGTCCATCACGTCGAACATGGCGCGCACCGCGTTCATGAAGCCCTCGGCCCACTCGCGGCACTTCTCCTCGCCCGAGTCCTTGAGGACCGCGCGGAAGTTGCCCATCTCGGGGGCGAGCTTGCGCATGCCCTCGGTGGCCATGGCACCAAAGATCTCGTCGTTGCCCATGCCGGGGACGACAGGGTGGACCGTGACATTCGAGTAGTAGTACCCGGAGAGCCAGGCCAGGGCGGTCTCCGTGGTACGGGGAAGCTCGTGGTGGAAGAGGTCGGTAACATCTTGAACCGGGAAGTTGCTACCAAGCAGGTTAGCTAACTCCACGCCTCCGGTGCCGATCCGGTTCTTCATTTTGCCGTCCTTGTCCGAGTGTCTCAGCGCATACAATGTCTTCATCGCTTCATCTCCTTTGTCTATTGACAACTTTATCTGGTGGAGAGTCAATTGACCCTCTCTTACAAATTACCAAACTCGGCTGTCATCCTCTACGGACATCTAGACAAAATATGCCCAAAAGTCCGTAGAGAATCACCTTTTTAAGTTGTAATGTCCACCAAAATTCCTGTCTAATGAAGGGTTTTGTGCTAAAATTAGCACTTTTACCCATTTTCATTTTGACAATATATTATAGCACATTTTATTGCTTTTGTCAAGGGGGGTGTGCTATAATATAAACAATTAAAATTTAATAAAAAAATACTATGCAATTTAAAGGAACTTGTGCCAGTGGGGGAAAAGCAGAAGGAAATTTGTGTATTGTGCATGACTTTAGAGAAATTGATCATTGCAAAAAAAATGATGTTGTTTTGTTAGTTAAAATAAAACCAACTATACCATTGATAAAAATGAGTAGTGCAATTTTGGCTATACACGGGGGAGTCACATCTCATGCTGCCATTATTGCTAGAGAAAATAATAAGCCGGCTATAGTTAGTTTGTCAGAAGAAATTTTACAACATGTAAAAAATGGAGATAGGGTAGAAGTGGATGCCGATAGTGGAGTAGTTAATATTTTGTAATTTATAATTTTTTATTTATGAAACATTTAAAATTCTTCAAAGATATTAGAAAAACAAATGTAGATATTGCTGGAGGCAAAGGTGCTTCTTTGGGTGAAATGACCCACCTCTTCGGCGGGCAGGTAAATAATAATCCAATACCAAATGGATTTGTAATATTGTCTGATGCCTTCGATCGTTTTGTGGAAGAGACACATTTAAAAGAAGAGATTGAAGCACGTTTGGCTGAAGTGGATCCAGAAAATACCAATACTGTTGATAAGGCTAGCAATGTTATTCGTGATGTAATTCATGATGTGCCAATGCCTGAAGATCTTACAAAAGAAATTTTGCAGGCTTTTGATGAGTTGTTTTCCAACACCCCCTCTGACTCCCCCTTGATAGGGGGAGAACTAAATAACCAATTTGTGGCGGTGCGTTCATCGGCGACTGCGGAGGATGGTGATGTTGCTAGTTGGGCAGGGGAGTTGGAAACTTATCTCAATACTACCCGTGAAAATGTGGTTGAGCGAGTAAAAAATTGCTGGTCATCTTTGTTTACTCCTCGGGCAATTTTTTATCGTCATGAAAAAGGTCTGATTGATGCCTATGTTTCAGTGGCTGTAGTAATTCAACAAATGATCCAGTCACATGTTTCTGGTATTACTTTTACAGTTCATCCAGTAACAGAAGATCCAGATCAAATGATTATAGAAGCTGCTTATGGTTTGGGTGAGGCGATTGTTGGCGGATTAGTCACGCCAGATAGCTATATAGTTCACAAAAGTGATATGAGTATTTTTGATATAAATGTAGGACATCAGACACGCAAACTAATGAAAACACCAAAGGATAAAATTATTAAAACAGTCAATAAAAAATTTGTAAAAGATGAAGATGGAGCAAATGAGTGGATTGAAATTGGAGGCGAAGGAGAAAAACAAAAACTAACTGGTAAACAAATTATTGAGGTGGCTGAGGTTTGTAAAAAAATTGAAGATCACTACGGCTTTCCTTGCGATATTGAGTGGGCAATGGATGATAAGGGGAAAATTTTTATAACACAATCTCGTCCTATAACCACTCTGAAAGCGGATAAATAATTTTTATATGATATATGATAAGTGATAGATGATAGATGATGTATAAAGGAAATTTATTTTTTACAATTATCATTTATCACTTATCATTTATCACTTATCACTTATCATCTATCATTATTAATATTATTTTTAATTCACAAAAATATGAATTTAAAAAGAGCTTTAG
>Ga0265594_1002456_pt1 | contig 13248 bp, 11 predicted proteins | sample saktaG_11_FD_190147 | JGI IMG/M metagenome (GOLD analysis project Ga0265594, IMG submission 190147) | Saline water microbial communities from Sakinaw Lake, British Columbia, Canada - sak_2011_5_24_80m | ecosystem: Environmental > Aquatic > Non-marine Saline and Alkaline > Saline ... | reverse complement strand
TTAAAGCTTTTGAATTAAACGGAATTAGTTCAGGCCATGATCCAATACCCTCCTCTACATCATATCTCACTGGATAAGCCTGTTTCTGATAGGCTTCGTATCCTGAAGTGAGAAAACCGCCGAAATAGAAATTATTGTATAAAAAGAGCCCTCCAACAAACAAGCAGACAACAACACAAGCTAAAACAACCCCCTTGACCCTATTTTTTCTGGGTGTGTTTGCCAGAAAAAGATAAATCAGTGCCGGAAATAAAACTGCATTCTGCAACCGAATCCACAACCAAAAACCACTCAACAAACCTAACATAAAAGTTTTTTTATGGAAACCTCTCTCAGACTCACCCAAACTTCTTATGAGAAGGAGGATGGCCAATAAAATCACCGTCGAAGGGACTTCAGGCATGGATTGAACACTCCACATCCAGTAACCTGGCATAGTAATCAATAGAAATGCAGCAACAATTCCGTGCTCTCTTCCGTAGTGTTTTTTCACGAGAAAGTAAAACAGGATAATGCAAAGAGCTCCGCTTAACGGGACTGCATACGCGATTTTATTGAAAATTAATAAACCGGTGAACGCTAGGTAAATCGACAATCCCGGAGGAAAATGTTGAACGAGGCCTAAAGGAGTGTGAAGGACGTATCTTGGAGAAAAAAATAATGAATCGTATTCACCATTCAATACTTCTGGTATATGCAGTAAACCATTATCTAAAATGTTTTTAGCAAAAACAGTGTATATCATTGTGTCAATCCCACTTCCAGTGAAACCACCACTTAGAAAGACTGGAAAAGCGTAAAGAATGAAAGAGATGAAAAACAGCAGCAATAAACTTCTAGTTTCCCGTTGATCCATGATATATCTCATAACACTCAAGCAAAATAAAATAACAACACATTTTTTTCTATTGCATACTATTCATACAGTAGTATGCCTTCGATAGCTTTCGTCCACACTGAGTATCTCGGATTGACGGAGACTTTCATTTACGAGGAAATATCGAATTTAAAAAAATATGGTTCAATTGTTTTAACTCAAACACCGCAAAACATCGGAGTCTTCCCCCACAAAAACATTATTATACTGACGGAAGGTCCGTGGAAACTAAGGTTTAATGAAAATCTTTCAGCCAAGAAACCTTATGAGTCTGTAAAAAAACTCAAGCACTATCGTCAGGCGGAAAAATACTATCGAAACCTCATCGAAAAATACGACGTAAGACTGCTTCATGCTGAATACGGTATGGAAGGCGTTTACGCACTACCAATAAAAACGTCATTCAACCTTCCGCTAGTAACCTCCTTTCGAGGCTATGACCTATATCTTGAACCTGGGAGGAGTCCTGGAGTATATGATGAACTCTTTGAGGAGGGAGACCTTTTTCTGTTTCGTTCAACCTCTATGCTTGAGGACGCATTGAAACTCGGATGTCCCAAAAAAAAATGCAGGGTTCAGCATTCAGGGATTGATACAAAAAAAATCCCGTTTAAGGAACGGGATCAATTGAAGGAAGATGAACCAATTAAGCTACTTTTTGTCGGTCGTTTCGTAGAGAAGAAGGCGCCTCTGCTTGCGGTGGAGGTTTTTACAAGGTTGTGTGAGGTTTACGGAAACCTAGAGTTTACGATGATTGGAGATGGGTCGCTTTTTAAGGAAACGAAGGGGATGGTAAAAAAATGCGGATTGGAGGGTAAGGTACATCTACCTGGCTTTGTACCTTATGCTGATGTCGTTTGCGAGATGCTTTCTTCCCACATCTTTTTCATGCCTTTTCAGACGGCATCTGACGGGGACAAGGAGGGTATCCCGAACAGTCTGAAGGAAGCTTCGGCGACTGGTATGCCTGTTGTTTCGACCTTTCACAGCGGTATCACTGAGGCAGTGATTGACGGTAAAACCGGCCTTCTCGCTCCCGAAGGAGACATTGATGGTCTGGTCGAGAAATTAAGTCACCTGATCGATAACCCAGATTTATGGAATGATTTGGGTCAGGCTGGTCACAAGCTTATGGAAGAAGAGTTCGATATACGGAAAGAAACCCAGAAACTTGAGAGGTTCTATGAGGAATTAATCAGATAATCTTTTTGGGAATAAGCACATAGCACATGGAAGCTGATAAATGAAGTTTGCTACCTAATTTTAACACTGGGAGAAATCGGTTTCTATGTCCCATATAAAATGGCAAGGTAATCATATTAAGAATTGAGAAGTTGTTTTCCTTGAATGTCCTCCTCCATTTCTTCGGACTAAAAGATATTAATTCATTAAGGTGTGATGAACTAACACCGTGGATTAGCGGGTTCATCCCCCTAACAAGATAAAATATGAAGTTAAAGATCTTCCATACCTGGTTTGGCAGAGTAAAGACTAATACACCCTCCGGTGAAATAACTCGCCGGCATTCATTCAGGCATTTTTGAATATCAACTACATGCTCTAGCATGTTGCTCGAAAAAATTAAATCAAAATAATTGTCATCAAAACGGGATAAATCCTCGGCATTAGATTTCATAAAAGTGATGTTTGAGGCTTTTTTTTTGAATGAACTGTCGTCTATATCAGTGCAAATCAATGTGTTGCAGTGCTTGGCTAGATATCGACTCTGTTCTCCATCACCAGCACCAAGCTCTAAAGCTTTATTGAATTTGTACTCCCCAAATATTCTGAAGATTTCTCCAATCTCCTTTTTTCTCAGGAAGTTATACCACGTCTTAGGGTCTACTCCTGCCGAGTCAATCTCATCTGAGTTGAGAAACACTGAAACCTTTTTTTCAACAGACATCATTATTTATCTTCCAATTATAATGTATCCTAATATACTCATTTAAACGTAATCAGATAGAGAAGTTAAAGATGGGGGGAATATGTGGTTTTCTTGGATTAAATGATAAAAAACTGTTGAAAGAGATGCGGGATACCTTAGTTCATAGGGGTCCTGGTGAAAAAGGCTTGTTTATTGATGATTCTGTGGGCTTGGCGGTTAGGGAGTTATCGATTTCTAACGATATAGCAGGTTATCAACCCTCTCACAACGAAGATGAATCGCTTACTGTTATCCTGGATGGGGAATTATTTAACCATCGTCAAATTAGAGATGATTTAATCCATAAAGGCCACGTTTTCTCAAATGATTGTGATGCGGAATTAATTGCACACTTATATGAGGAATACGGGATAAGGTGTCCACAAAGACTTGATGGGGTATATGCGTTTGCACTTTGGGATAAAAAAAAGAAAAAAATTATTTTATGCCGTGATAACGTTGGAGTCAAACCCCTATATTATGTTATTGCAGACGGAAACCTTTTTTTCTCCTCAGAGCTTAAAAGTCTTCTTTTATGTCCTGGAGTGAAGAAAGATGTTAGTGCCGAGTCATTATACGATTACTTTGTATTCCAGTTTATTCCCGCACCCAAAACGATTTTCTCTGGCATATATAAAATCAAACCTGGGCACTTCCTTGAATATTCTAATAGAAACACCATAGTCAATGAATACTGGGACTTGGATTACCCAAAGAAAAGAACATCCGATGAAAGTATTCACGCGAACAACATAAGAGAAATTCTTTTAAAGTCTATAGAAAAACGATTAAAATGCAATGTTCCCTTAGGCTTATATCTTTCTGGCGGTATTGACTCTAGTCTCATACTCGCACTTATTAACTCAATCACTGGTGAGTCGATCCCAACATTCCACCTGATCTTCGAGGATGCGGGAAAGGAATTTGATGAATCCCATTATGCTCGAGAATTATCCTCTAAATTCAACTCAATCCACACTGAAATTCATTTAACTTCAAAGGATGTTGTGGAGAGTTTACCAGATATTGTGTATCACCTTGATGAACCCCTAGGTGACGGAACCGTCGCACCAATGTATTTCATGTCAAAAAAAGCGAGAAAACACGTTAAAGTAATATTGATGGGGGAGGGGAGTGATGCCATCTTTGGGGGTCATTACTCCCTTGTTAAAGAATTAAATAAACACCGGAGTAGACGAAGGCTTAATCCAGTATCATTTCTTAGAGGGAAGTTATTGGCTAAGAAAAATAATGACGTTTACTGGCAGGACTATGTGGATCCCGACTACTCGGGCCCAGCAAAGGTTTTCAATGACGAAGAAAGAGACGAATTATTCACAAGTGTTTTTGCAGAAGAGATAAAAGGATTCTTCCCGCCAACGATTTATGGTAACTGCCATAAAAGAATCAGGAGTCAGCATGTGTTGGATAAGCTACTCTACTCCGACTTTAAGTATCAATTACCTGATGATTTACTTACGAAAATAGATAGGATGAATATGGCGCACTCAATTGAAACACGACTTCCGTATCTCGATCAAAATCTTGTGGAATACTCAAAACTAATTCCTTGGAATTTAAAAATAAAGGATTCTAACATCAAATACATACTAAAGAAATCAGCTGAGAACATTCTACCTACCAGTGTACTAACAAGGAGGAAGCAGGGGTTTGCCGTACCTATCGACTACTGGCTGAAAGAGGAACTGGGTGAATACGCAGAATATGTATTAGATGCTGAAAATATCTACCGGAGAAAGTACTTTAATCATGAATATGTTCAGCGAATACTGAAGAAACAAGACAGGCCTGATCACTTCATGCAAGTGTGGCATCTCTTGGTGCTGGAACTATGGTATCAAAAATTTGTCGACGGTGATTGAATATCCAATTGTTTTACTCAGGTCTAACACACTTAAGTAAATTTATAAATTCTGAGAATATCTTTCTATTGAGGAGATAGTAAAAAAAGAGGTAACATAATCCAAAAATTATTATCTTAAGGATGAATAGAAATCCCGTTGAGGAATAAAGTAATCCTATGGATGTAACGACTAAACTTGAGAGAAACGATGAAATAAATTGGTTTTTTAATGAACTATAAATGTCTATTAACGTGATGTTGATTTGCTTTGAGATGATATACACTGCTAATATGAAGGCAATTGTACTCTTCAATACCATTAAAATACTAACGCCACTTAGTCCCCCGTAATGGGCTGCTGGTACGATGAAGATAACCATGAATGCTAGCTGAACAAGACTTATATCCTGTAGTAATTTTGGTTTTCCAATCGCCTTAAAAACATCCCCTGTCGTTGCGGTAACAGACCTTAACATGCCTGCTATACACAGGATGCGGAGGGGGATTAATGCAGGTATCCACTTTATCCCGATGACATATTGTATCAATTCTGGACTGAAGATGAATATCATAAACGATGCAGGTACTGTGAGAAAAGAGACGTATTCAACAACTTTTAAAAACAGCATACTGAACTTTTTCTTGTCATCCTGTAGTTTGGAATATGTTGGGAAGAGTATTTTTCCGAGTATATGTGTTATGTTTGTTGCCGGAAGATTTGCGATTGAATATGCCATTGCATAGTATCCTAGTGCCCGTATGTCTAGTATTTTCCCGATTACAGCGTTGTCAATGTTTATGAGAATGAATATCACGATTTGAGCTCCTAATACATACTTGCCATAAGTTATCATCTCCATTGCTAATTTCTTATCGAATCTGAGACTCGGTCGATATGGTGTGATTGCCCATACTGTCACAAGGCCTATGAATCCAGCGGCTAATCCCCCATAAACAAGGCTCCACACCCTGAAACCTTGTAGAGCTAAGAATACTGTGATAATTGAATAGGAGATGTTTGACACTACTTCCGGTGTCATCCGTTTTTTGAAGTTGAGATTTTTTGCAAATAATGTGATTGGTATCGAGCTAAAAGATGTTAGGATCAAGGTTATCCCTGATATTTTTATGATCTCATCTATCGCAGATTCATTGTAGAATTCAGCTGCATATGGTGCAAGTAGGAATGCGGTTGTGTAGAGTGATATCCCGATGAATGGGAGCATGATAAATGCAGTGTCCGCTGCCTCCTTGATTTGGTCTTTCCTGTAAACGAGGGCACTTTCAATTCCCATCTCGCGGAACAAGGCAATGGCGTTGATGATGATCATCGCTATTGCTATGAGGCCGAAGTCTTCTGGAAATAGTAGTCTGGCTAGTAAAATTTTTGTGATGATGTTAAGTCCTCTGTTTATGAAGGTGACTATGAACACGATGAATGTGTTTTCAATGGTTTTTTGTTTTAAATCCATGTTGGTGATATATTAGTTTACGTTTAATGTGTTAGAAGAATATTGATTAGATGGGATTGAGATGAGAAAAGTATATTCCATATTCAAGTATTTCAAGTCCCTGTTTCTAACGTTTGGGAATGTTGTGAAAAACGTTGGGAATCTTATACTCCTGATTCCAGCATATTTTCTGGGTGTTGGCTTTTCCTCCCTCCTTTCAAAGATTATGGGCTGCAATTTGATGTGGGTGGTGTCTGATGATCTTGACTACGTTCTTATCTATTCTTGTTTATAAACGAGTAAATTATTCCCAAACGCCATCCGTAGAAGTAGGTTAACTGGTATGTTTTTTCTTTGAACGGTTTGTTTTTCATTAAGTATATTGCATTTTTTGGATTTATGAACTCGTATACGGATGCGATTAAAAATAGTAGTGCAATTGGGTAACCGACTACCCTAATTGGTGAGATAAAACTCAATATCATAAAGAGGGTTGAAATGAAAAAAAAGATAACACTTCTCTTGATCTCTTTTATCATCTTGCCGTATATGGGAGGTTGCTTATTGTTTTTCTTATATACGGTAGTTGCCCAGTATCCTTGCTGAAATTTTCGCCTAAAGATTTGTGTTAACGTTGTTCTGTGGAAGTGTCTCACCACAGCCTCTGGAACATACCTTATTCTATATCCTTTTTCCAGGATTCTCAAACTAAAGTCAGTGTCAGCATTCCAGATTATGTCCTCGTCGAATCCTCCCAGTTCATTAAAAACATTTTTCTTTACTGCGAAGTTTCCTGTGTATGCCTGAGATACGTAGCCCCCTTTTTCAATCCCCCTTAAGAGTTCATCATAAGTCTTCTGTTCTATAGCTGACCAATCGCTCTTCTCGGCCGATTGTATGGCTCCCAGGCTGGCCACTTCATTCCCTTCAATTATTGGTGTGACTAAATTACTGATCCAATCCCTTTCTGCAATGCAGTCAGAGTCAGTAAACACAAGAATTTCACCCGACGCGTTTTTTACCCCAATATTCCTTGCGATGTAGGATCCCCTACGCACTTCTGACAAGACGGTAATCTGGTATTCTGAGGCAATCTTTTTGGAATCATCACTTGAATTATTATCCACAAATATGACTTCCATACCATCAAACCCTTGAGTAAGTATCGATTCAATACATTGCCTGATGGTCTTTTCTGCATTTCGCCCCACGATGATAATCGAAACTTTCGCCTGCCCCATCATATCTTGCTCCAGACTTTGGGATTTTTCAGAATATACCAGAGTGCGCCACCCCTCCAGGCGGCTGAATGAATGAGGCCATAGACATTGTAGTCTGTCAACCCGTTTTTTATTATCGGTACGGTGGTGTGGTTTGCACCAATGAGCATGAATACGGATGAGATCGTAGATATGGTGGAGATTAGTTTAAACGCGGTCGCCAGTCCCGTAGTAATTATCATTCCTGCCGAAAAAAATAGTATCGAAGCTAGCAGGAAGATGGCAGACAGCTTCACTTCGTGGAGTACTCGCCCATAGTTTACCAAATGTTTTTTATGTCTAGAGTAGACCTTCACCCCCCAAAATCCGTGGCGGAATTTATCTCGAATAATCCTTCTTAGCGTAGCCTTGAAGTGGTGTTGGACCATACCGTCACTTACATAACGTATCTTATATCCCGCATCAATGAGGCGCAATCCGAAGTCAGTATCCCCTGAAAAGATGAATGATTCATCGAAGCCGCCAAGCTTTTCAAAGACATTTTTGCGTACTGCAAGATTCTTCGTATCACCCATCTGTGTGTACCCTCCTTTCGTAAATCCTTCAACAATGCTTTCCTCATATCTGTGTTCCAAACTCGACCACCGTGTTTGCTCAACATCGGTAGAACTGCCGTAGGCTGCAACCTCTCCCTCCAAGATCAATGGTTTGGTAAGGTTCTCAAGCCATTTTTCATCCGTGATGCAGTCGGCGTCAAGGAACACAAGAATGTCACCCTTAGCCTTTCTAACTCCAGCATTCCTAGCTTTAAACGAACCCCTACCTGGCTCATGCACAAGCCTTATTTCCCCCCCAAACGATTTTAAGATATCTAACGAGCCGTCTGTAGAATCATTATCCACAACGAGTATCTCATAGTCCTTATAAGACTGGTTGAACACCGACTCTAAACATTTTTCTATCGTCTTTCTGGCATTATAAACAGGTATGATGATTGAGGCCCTATTATCTTCAGCTTCCAATCCCTTCGAAGAACGTACGATATTTCCTGCGATCATATACTACCTATTATTCTTTCCATACTAATAATTCTCGACATGACCGATGTGGAGCGTAAAAACCAAAGCATTTCAGGCGAGATTGAGTATCGGAAGAAACTGGTGAGGCAACAGATCCTTGGAACAGACCACCACTTTGATGATCACAAGTCTTCCCTTGATGAAGTCTACGAATCTTGGATGAAGCCTCAGATCGGAAAACTGGGTGAGCTTATGGGGAGAGTCCAGAAGGTTTGTAAACCATCATATTTTCTTGAACTGGGTTCTGAAAACAGTCACCTTGGATTGCACTTAAAAAAACAGTATGGGATTGATGGAGTATGCACTGACCTATCCTTTGACACACTGCACATTGGAGTCCCCAAGGTCGCGGAAAAATTAGGAGTAAAAAAAATTCCCTCATTTCTCGTTGCTGATACACATTCCCTCCCCTTCCCTGATGAATCATTTGATTTTATTTTCTGCTTTGGTTCCCTCCACCACTTCTATGATCTGAGAACGGCCGTAAAGGAGATTCGGAGAGTCTGCATGCCCGGTGGCGTCTTTCTCACGTCATATGACCCCATTAAACCGGTTTTACGGGCCAATACTCCAGAAAACTGCTCTGAAATCTCTTATGGAGTATTGGAAAACTCATACACTCTATGGGAGTATACGAGGGCACTTAAAAGCAGTTTCTTAGACGTAAATGTGGTCTATTCTGAATCAGCTGATAGATTAGAATTACTCAACAAAATCCGCAGACTAAAAGGAAGTCGGTTTGCCGACACATTTCACAATCTAATGCCCGGACAATTCGCCCGCGCTTTGCGACTCCTATGGTTTGGGATGGATGATTTCACTTCGATAAACATTGCATGACACTTTCATTGATCATATTTCCCACCAACAACCTCCTCATATACTTCAAACAGTTTGGGAAAAATTGTTTCAGGACTATACTTTTTCAATACGCTATGACGTCCATTCCTGCCAAAATTCAGAGATTTTTCCTGGTTTTCAAGCAGCCAACTGATTTTTTCCGCGATGTCTTTAGAGTTTCCTGGTTTTGTGAGGAATCCGGTCTTCCCATCAATTAACCATTCTGGTATGCCTCCGATGTTTGAGCCGACCACCGGCCGTCCGCTTGCCATAGCTTCAAGGCCTACAATCCCGAACTGCTCCTTCCAAACCGACGGTACCACCACAAAGTTTGCCTGGTTGTAAAGTTCCCGCAACTTTTCCGACTCGACTCTACCTTGGAATACGATGGACTTTGACAATCCCAACTTTCCTACATTCTTTTCTAGCGAGTTTCTATCGGGGCCTTCACCGACTATGTGGAGTTTCGCATCTTGTTTTCCCTTGATTACTTCGGGCATAGCTTCAATGAGGTGCTTTACCCCCTTATGTGGGAACAGGACTCCGACAAACAGTATGAATCCGTCAACGATTCTGTCGGGGTTTGGGTCGAATTCATCGGGAAAAACGAAATACGGGATGTTTACGGTATTTCCTATTCCATTCGCTTTGAGCGTTTTCTCGACCAGCTTGCTCGGGCAGATGAACGTATTCACCACAGTTTTACGTAATCTTCTCGCTCTCCTCCTCGGAAGATACTCTCGCAAGTATTTTTTCGGCCAGATGCACTTTGCCTTCACGCATTTCCAGCCGAAGCCTCCCTCACAGTCTGCCCCGTCTTTTTTCACGCACCAGAAGGTCGGGCACACTAATCCGTAATCGTGCACCGTCTGAACCGTGGGAACACGCATTTTCTTCAAGGTTTGTAAGATAGCGTTAGTGTAAAGAAAATTGTTGTGCAGGTGTATGACGTCGGGCGAGACCTCACGGATATACTCCTCTAAGGCGGCTGAAACCCCGCGGTTGCCGTACAGGTCTGGGTCAATGAGATTATGGCTGAGCTTCTTGAGCAATGAGGCTTTTCCCCCACCCTGAAAAACCCGGATATCGTCATTTTGTGCTTGAGAGCCTCTGAGAGCAAACATGAATTGTTCGTGACCTTTTTCACGAAACAATCTCATTAATGAAAAAAGGTTGGTCTCAGCCCCACCGACGGGGACTCCTGAATCGTTTATGTGCAAGACCCTCATAATTGTATTCTATTTCTTAATCCATTTAATAGGTGGCCTGGAAGGGACTTTGGATAATACCTTAAAAGAAGTCTGATTTTTCCGACTATTCTGCCCATCCTATTATATTTTGGAGGTAATACGTACTCCCATTGTTTCAGTAGAGTGTTTGCCATGTAATACGCCTTCACCCTATCTTTCGCAGGAAAATCATCGGTTTCGAAAACGGGTTCCGGCTTTCCAATAAAATGCCTACCTTCCTTGTAGTCTGCGAGCATTCTCCCGTTCTCCAAAACCCAATCCCATAGCGGCGTCCCGGGATATGGTACCAGCATGTTGAAGTGCGCGGGGTTAAGACCCGTTTTTTTTGCGAATTCAACCGATTTCTTTGTTGAATTGACGCTGTCTCCGGGAAGCCCGATAATAAAATAACCGCCGACTTGGATGCCTGCTTTCTGAAGTGTTCGTATTCCCTCCTCGATGTCAGTCAAAGACTCGCCTTTCTGAATCCCCTTAAACACTTCCTCGTCAGCCGACTCAACACCCACCATCACAAGTTCACAGCCGGCCTCCCTCATAAGGACTGCAAGCTCAAAGTCTATCCGATCCATTCGAATGCCGTTGGGACAACTCCAAGAAAGTTTAACGTTCCTTCCAATCAGCATCCTGCAGAACTCCTTTGCGCGCGCAACGTCGACAGTGAAGTTGTCATCGACTATCTCAAAAGCCTTTATCCTGTATATCCTTCTAGCATCAAGTATCTCGGAAACGACATTATCGAGGTTTCTCGTACGCCATTTATGCCCGGAAATAGCGGACACCGAACAGTAGGTGCACTGATAGGGGCATCCCCTGCTCGTCAAGACCGGGTAACTCACCCGAGCCATGGTCTCCCTGATATTCGTGAAGGATTCATACGAGGGAAATGCAATCTTATCTAAATCTATTACAAAAACTGGAGACACTTCTTTTTTTCGTCCGGCCTTGAAAACACCATTGATTGATGTAGGCTTACCTTCAGCAATCGCCTGGACGAGCTTGGGAAAAATATCCTCGCCTTCACCCATAATACCGAATGTGAAAGACGGGGCTTCATCAGTAAAGGAGTTTCCAACAATGGTGGGGTGCGGGCCTCCACCAACGATTAAAACATCCGGCATTCTGGATTTGACGGCATCCGCAATTTCAGAGGCATTAAAGAAGGTCGAGCTTTTCACGGAAATTCCGACAATGCGGGGATTAAATTCTTCAACCTCATTCAACCACGCATCCCTCTCAATCAAATTATTATTCAAATCAAAAACCATAACTTCATGACCGTCGTGCTTTAGCGAGCCTGAAAGATAGGCTAAACCGACGTTCAACCCCTCCTGAATTCCCGGCGGATCAATCAAAACGACTTTCATTATTTCTCGGCATAAACTATGAGGCCCTTATTCAATAATCGTGAGGCATACATCACGGGTGTATTGTATAATACGTCTCTTGCTGGTACGCCAAATAGGTTCAAATTAAGCAGTTTCTTTCTTGAAAATAATGGGGGAGGCAGGTCGGCAGGCCTTATTATGATTGTGGAGTAACCTGCTTTTTTCAACATTTTATGTAATTGTTGAATGCTGAAACCCTTCTCGACCACACCGTATTCTTTCGAAAACTCGATTGATTTAGGATCGCTTTCATGATGTCTTGAAGGTTCGTTAAGAATCAAACTCTTCCTGCCAACTCGAAAGAATTCATTCACTGCCTTCTGAGGATTCTCACTATGGTGTAGAGCGTCAAAACAAAACACGCAATCAAAGCTCCCACCCTCAAAACAAGAATATTCCATATCCCCAACGACAGCCCTCATCTCATCCTTCATCCTCTCCTTTAGTACTTCAACATGAAATTTGGAGATGTCCATCCAAAACACGTTTTTGAATCCGCATCTGGTGATCCATTCAGTAGTCCATCCTGAACCCGCGCCTACATCCAAAATCAAACCTTCTTTCGGAAAATCCCGCAGATAAGACATCATGATGCTGAAGGAAAAAACAAGTTGTGAAAACTCGGAACCGAAAGGCTTCACTAGGTCATATGACTTATCACCCAACCTCAAAGGATAAAGAATCTCGTCTTTCTTACCCACGAAAAATACCCCACTCAAATAGTTAAATTAAAATAGTACATACTCTTTGAAATAATTAATAAATAAAAGCATCACATCATATCAATCGTAATAATCTCGTGCCTTCAACACCTGGAATGCAGTATTCCGCCTCTGCAAGTGATATTAAAAAAAAATTTAATTTATACTTTTCAAATACACAAAGATTACATTCAATCCGGGTCCGTAGGGTAGCTTGGCCCATCCTTCCAGCTCGGGGCTTCGTTGAGGTCGAGGCAACCATCCTCGAAAAAATACGGTGAGACGAAGAGCTGGAAACTCGAGTTCAAATCTCGGCGGACCCAAACTCTTTTCAATAAGTTGTTCTTTTTCCTCTTTTAAGGATTTTTTTTATGTTTTTCCGGGAGATAATCTCATTCAGGTGAATTTGCGGGTTGCTGCAGTTCTTGCACAAGGGGATTTTCCCGTAATTATTCGTCTTCATTAATTCCTTGTATTTTTTGGCTTTTTCATTGTTCCAGATTTCACTCAACTTGTCTTCTTTTACGTTTCCTAGGCTGCTGATTGCGTCGTAATCCCAACAGCACAACAATACGTCTCCTTCCCAGGTTATGGGGATCATGTCCAATGGTCTTGTACACGGTAATGTGAAAAACAGGCTATCATCCTCTTTTT
>Ga0265594_1002455_pt1 | contig 13254 bp, 13 predicted proteins | sample saktaG_11_FD_190147 | JGI IMG/M metagenome (GOLD analysis project Ga0265594, IMG submission 190147) | Saline water microbial communities from Sakinaw Lake, British Columbia, Canada - sak_2011_5_24_80m | ecosystem: Environmental > Aquatic > Non-marine Saline and Alkaline > Saline ... | reverse complement strand
CCACGCCGCCGTCGTTGCTCGCGGTATGGGTAAATGCTGTATCTCCGGCGCCGGTTTAATTAAAATAGATTACAAGAGTCGCACAATGACGTCAGATGGCGCCATATATAAAGAAGGCGACTGGATTTCACTTAACGGTTCCTCCGGTGAAGTGCTGGAAGGCAAAGTTGAAACCGTAGATCCGGAACTCAGCGGATATTTCGGAAAACTCATGGACCTCTGTGAAAAATATACCAGAATGCTTGTGCGCACCAATGCCGATACGCCTCATGATTCCAAGGTTGCGAGAGATTTTGGCGCACGGGGTATTGGTCTTACTCGTACAGAGCATATGTTTTTCGAAGGCGACAGAATCAAAACCGTCCGGGAAATGATTTTAGCCGAAGATGAAGCCGGTCGTCGTAAAGCCCTGGAAAAACTGTTACCAATTCAGAGAGAAGATTTTGAAGGTATCTTCGGAGCCATGAACGGATTACCGGTAACGGTTCGTCTGCTTGATCCGCCGCTGCATGAGTTTGTGCCGCATGAGGAAGCCAACCAGAAAGAGATGGCTGATGAAATAGGCATTTCTGTCGAAGAGATTAAAAATAAAGTCGATTCTCTGGCAGAATTCAATCCCATGCTCGGTCATCGTGGCTGTCGTCTCGGTAACACCTACCCGGAAATTACCGAAATGCAAGCCCGCGCTATTATTGAAGCCGCTCTGAATTGCAAAGCCGGAGGCATCGACGCCAAACCTGAAATCATGGTTCCGCTGATAGGCACAAAAAAGGAATACCAGATGCAGGAAGATATTATCCGCGCCACGGCTGAAAAAGTATTCGCGGAAAAAGGCGAGCGAATCGATTATCTTGTGGGCACAATGATCGAAATTCCCCGCGCCGCTTTAACAGCCGATGAAATTGCCGAAACAGCCGAATTCTTCTCCTTCGGCACCAATGATCTGACTCAAATGACCTTTGGCTATTCTCGTGACGATGCCGGCACATTTCTGCCGATTTATATCGACAAAGGTATTCTAAAAGTCGATCCGTTCCAGGTATTGGATCAGACCGGTGTTGGTCAATTAGTAGAGATGGGCATTAAAAAAGGACGCAGCACCCGTCCGGATCTGAAAGTCGGTATCTGTGGAGAACACGGCGGCGAACCTACATCCGTTAAGTTCTGCCACAAAGTTGGTATGAATTACGTTTCCTGTTCGCCTTATCGTGTGCCGATTGCCCGACTGGCTGCCGCTCAAGCAGCGATCGAAGACGCGTAACCTGCATTCTTATAAATGTAAATGAAGAGACCGGCAAACCGTCGGTCTCTTTTATTTTTTATGTGATGTAAACTTTGATGGTCTCGTAAAAAGACCCGAAGCTGTCATTCTCTCGTGGAGATGCCTTTGGCATGAGGCAGCGAAGCAACGAAGAATCTCATCGACAATTAGCTGAGATTCTTTCCCACCGGGGACTCCTTCGATAGGAGCATTCGTACCTCATTCAGAATGACATGATTTGTACTTTTCACGATTTCATCAACTTTAGTCAGCTTGTCATTGCAACACCTGTCAGGTTTAATCAATTATTTCTATCTGTAGAAGAAGGACCCAATAATCTTGACAGGTGTAATCGCTTGATCTCATCTGGAGGGAAAAATCTAATCCATGCTATCACTTAACTCAAGCCGGCAGGGAAATTGTGCGGAATTGAGTATTTGTCAGACCGGCTTAAGTCAAGTGATGAAGACCCTTATAAACCTGACAGGTGTAATCACAAATCCGGTTGACGACCGATCTTCATCTGTACGATAATAGTCAATTATGACATAAATCGTAAATAATTTCTTGACAAATAGTTTACGAATATGTAATATGTATACGATATATGTTTGATTATATGATATGCGTAAGATTATAAAGGATGTTAGAGGCAATGAAAAAAGAACCTAAAAAGAAAACCCAGATTATTCAGGCGGCGGATAGTCTTTTCAAAAAATTTGGTATAAAAAAGGTCACCGTTGAAGAAATCTGTCAGGAAGCCGGCGCCAGCAAAATGACTTTTTATAAGTATTTTGCCAATAAAATCGAACTGGTGAAATATTTATGGCAGCAGATGACTGACGACAGTATGCAAAAGTTAGAGGAACTGGACCGGCGGGACATTCCCTTCACGGAAAAGATTAAGGTGCTGCTGAAAATGAAGGAAGAGGCTACTTCTGAAATGGGTATCGAGTATATCCATGATTACCTTGAAATGATACCGGAATTGCAAAGTTTCTATAATGAAATTTACAGTCAGGTAATGGTTAAGTTCATGGGCATGATTCACCGCGCCCAGGAGAGTGGCGAGGTTCGCAAGAGTATGCGCCCGGAGTTTTTCCTGGCAGTTGTTCAGCAGCTTACGGAATTAGCCAAAGATGAAAAGCTGGCGGCAATGTACGATAATTATACGGAATTTGCGCTGGAGATAAACAATTTCCTCTATTACGGCATTCTGCCGGTGCCTGAATCGGAGCAAAAGTGAAAAATGGCTTATACGGATACCAGGTGTTCGTTTTGCTCATAATTATAACAAACCGGGTAGCTGCAGTTGAATTCGACATGAGAGGACAGCTCTCGACTCAATTAACACGCAGATATTACGACGATGAATGGCTGGTCAATGCCGGAATACAGTATATCCCACAATTAAGATTATCCCGGACGATTTCATCTGTGAACATATTCGATTTAGATCTGTCATACCATAGTTTCATTCATACTGATCAGGAAGTGTCCCGGGATAATCTGAAATTATACCGATTTAATGTCCGCTATGCCACGAAACAGTCGGAAACCCAGACCGGTTTACAGAAGATAAATTTCGGACCGGCGCAATTACTGCGTTCGCTAATGTGGTTTGACCGCCTGAATCCCACCGATCCGCTCAGAGTCGCGGAGGGCGTTCGGGGACTGCGTTACCGTTACAATTTCCTAAACAACGCTAATATCTGGCTCTGGGGACTCTACGGTAATAATGATGCTAAAGGTTATGAATTGTACGGCAGTGTCAAGGACCGGCCGGAATTCGGCGGACGTTTTCAAACGCCGGTTCCGATGGGCGAAATGGCCGTTACGTTTCATTCGCGCCAGGCGGAGAATACCGAATCAGACAGAATTTTTCGGGAGAATCGCTTCGCGCTGGATGGCCGCTGGGACGTCTTTGTCGGCGCCTGGTTTGAAGCCGTCGTCCAGCATCAGGACATCGCCAGCCCCTACAATTACACTCAAATGCTGACCCTTGGCCTGGACTACACCTTCGGCCTTGGCAACGGTCTTTATGTGCTGGGCGAGCACATGATCAACCGATTGGGGAATGAATTCATGAAATCCGAACAGGACATCCAACTCTCGGCGCTGATGCTAAGCTATCCGCTGGGCATGTTCGACAATCTATCACTAATGGGATTTTATTCCTGGGAAACAGACGATTTCGTCCAATATGCCGGTTGGCAGCGTAGCTATGATAATATTGTTGTGAATCTGGCGCTGTTTCATTTTCCGGAAACCCAATTATCAACCATAAATACAGTAGGCGGCGGATATGGCGCCCAGCTGATGTTTATTTACAATCATTGATTGTTGACAATGTTTTGTAGGTTTTTGAAAAGGTATTTGTAATTATCAGGTCGTCATTATGTAGTAATTCATAGTCATTAAGTTGTTAGTTTAGGAGAGCAGAATGAAATTGGAAGAATTAAATGTATACAAATTATCTATGGAAATCAGCGAGAAAGTCTGGGATATTGTCATTAAGTGGGACTATTTCGCAAAGGATACAATGGGCAAACAACTAATCCGCGCAATCGACTCTGTGGCTGCCAATCTTAGTGAGGGTTTCGGAAGGTATCACTATAAAGAAGTGAAAAACTTCTGTTATTATTCCAGGGGTTCCTTATATGAATCAAAAACCTGGCTTACAAAAGCATTTAACAGGAAGTTAATTCAAGAAGAAGATTTTAATTATTTCAATAAAGAAATCAACAAAATCGGCGTGAAATTAAATAATTATATCAATTCTATTGGTAAAAAACACAATCAAATACGTGAGCGTAGCGAACAAATGACAACAAATGATGCGAACGAAGTGAGCTAATGACAATAAATAACTATAAATTAATAAAAAAAGGGTGAGAATGATGGAAAACAATCAATTAATCACAATCCAAAACATGGCGAAGGACTATCCTGTTGGCAGAGGATATTTCAGGGCGCTTGATGATGTTAATCTCAAATTTAAGCAGGGTGAATTTACCGGTATAGTCGGTCCAAGCGGGTCGGGGAAAACAACTCTTCTAAACATTATTGGTTCTCTGGATGTTCCAAGTGAAGGTAAAACCATAGTCCTCGGACAGTCAATTGGTGAATTATCTCATAAAAAAGCAGCGAAATTGCGCAATGAACATCTTGGATTCATCTTCCAGACCTACAACCTTTTACCTGTTTATAGCGTCTATGAAAATGTCGAATTCCCATTACTTCTTCTCGGAATGAATGCTGATGACAGGAAAAAGGCGGTTCTGGACGCTCTTGAATGGGTAGGTTTGTTGGATAAATTAAAATCCCGACCGGCGCAACTTTCCGGTGGTGAATGCCAGCGTGTGGCTGTTGCGCGGGCGATGGTTAAAAAACCGCAAATTGTATTAGCCGATGAACCGACGGCAAACTTGGACGCTGAAAATTCACACAACATTTTACAAACTATGGAAAAGATGAATTCAGAGCTGAAAACAACTTTTATTTTTGCCACTCATGACGACAAGGTTAAAAAATACCTGCACCGGAAAATATCCCTGGAAGACGGGAGAGTGGTAAAAGATGAATTAATTGAGAAAAATGATGGGGAATAGTTGATGGAGAATGGTTAATGGGAAATGGTTAATGGTTGATGGAGATAGAAAATGGGAAAGATTAATAGAGTAGAAGAAATGCCTGTATATCAGTTGTTCTACAATCTGGCACTCAAGGTTGAGGAAATGTCTCGGGATTATGGATATGACTTCCGCTGGCTCAGGATTCAATTGTTGAGAGCATCGGAATCTGTTTGTGCAAATATGACGGAAGGATTCTATGCACAATATAGTACAGAGTATTTGCATTCTTTATTTCGCTGTCGTAGAGAAGCACGTGAAACTATGACTCATATCAGATATGCTAGTGATGTCAAATTGCTGCCGAAATCCGCAGCTGAAAGCATTTGTTCAAGATATGACGATGCTCTACGACAACTGGCAAATTTGATAACAAGTATTGAAAGGAAAATCCAATTGAAAGGCAAGTCAAAGGCTACCGTTTATAATGTAAAGGAAGGTTTTGAAAGTTATGAGATTAATCCTTGAAACCATCAACCATCGTTCATCAACCATCAACCATCGTTATTGTGATGATTTATCTATGAGAGTTAGTTGAAGAATAAATATTTAGAATAAATGAGGAGTTTAAAATGTTAGCAATAAAATTAGCCTATCGCAACCTTATCGGCGCGGGATTGAGAACATGGCTGAATGTCCTGGTCCTCTCATTCTCTTTTCTTGTCATTATCTGGAACAGGGGTACTATTAATGGCTGGGATCGCCAGGCTCGCGTCGATACAAAGAATCAGGAAATCGGCGGCGGTCAATATTGGCATGAAAAATATGATCCCTATGATCCCTTTACCCTGGCTGACGCCCATGGAATTATTGATGAAAAATTACTTGATAAAACGAATTATGCTCCGGTTTTAATTGCACAGGCCACGATCTATCCGGGAGGCCGGGTTCAAAGTGTTTTACTTAAAGGTATTGAGCCGGATCAAAAGATTCTGACAATTCCGACTGAATCTCTGAAATCCGATATAGAGGAAATTCCGGTGATGCTGGGCTCCAGGATGGCTGAGAATAATAAACTAAAAATCGGCGATTTTGTCACGGTCCGCTGGCGTGATGCAAATGGCACTTTTGACGCATCTGATGCCAAAGTAGTCCATATTTTCAAAACGGATGTGCCGACGATTGATAACGGGCAGATGTGGGTGCCATTACAACGACTTCAGACAATGATGCAAATGGACGGAGAGGCAACGCTGGTGGTTGTAAATCAGGAAATCACTTCTGCTCCGGATTTACAGCATTGGTTATTCAAAGATCATGATTTTCTATTAAAAGATTTCGCCGAGTTAATCAAAATGAAAAATGTTGGTGGATATATTATGTGGCTTTTTCTGCTACTGTTAGCGTGGATTGCCATATTCGACACCCAGGTTCTATCCATTTTCCGGCGGCAGAAAGAAATAGGCACCGACATCGCTCTCGGTATGACCCGCGGACAGGTAATCCGCCTCTTTACTATTGAGGGCGCAATGCATGGAATTCTGGCAGCGATCCTGGCCGCAATTTACGGCGGCCCCCTGCTTTACCTTCAAGCGGTAAAAGGCATGTCTATGCCGGAAGGAACTGACGATATGGGAATCGCAATTGCCGATACAATCTATCCGTATTATAGTGTGGGATTAGTTGTCGTAACCGCTCTCATAGTTTTGATAACAACGACAATTGTTAGTTTTTTACCTACCCGGAGAATTAGTAAAATGAATCCAACAGATGCAATCAGGGGGAAAATACAATGATTAAATTTTTATTAAAAGGTGTTTTCAGAGATCACCATCGCAGCTTTTTCCCGGCAATCACGGTTAGTATCGGCGTTGCGTTGACCGTCCTGATGAACTGTTATCTCACCGGTGTATTTGGAGATATGATAGACATTAATGCGAAATTTCAAACCGGCCACGTCAAAATTATGACACGGGGATATGCAGACAATATTAGCCAGCTGCCCAATGATTACGCCATGGTTGGCGTTGATGAAATATTAAACAATTTACATAATCGCTATCCGGGAATGATATTTATTAATCGAATTAAATTTGGCGGGCTTATAGATGTTGCCGATGAAAATGGAGAAACAAAAATACAGGGCCCAACAATGGGAACTGCAGTTGATCTTTTATCAGAAAACAGTTCAGAATTAGATAGAATGAATATAAGGAAATCTGTAATACGGGGAGAGTTGCCTCAAAAACCCGGCGAGATTCTGATCAGTGATGATTTTGCGAGAAAATTAAAAATTGAGCCGGGACAAGCAGTGACATTATTAAGTTCCACGATGTATGGCAGTATGGCAATTAGAAATTTTACAATCTCCGGAACCATCCGTTTTGGTGTGTCGGCTATGGACAGAGCCGCAATAATGATGGATATCACAGATGCACAATCCGCCTTGAATATGGAAAATGCAACCGGCGAAATTCTGGGCTATTTTCCCGACAATGTTTATGATAATCTAAGGGCAAAAACAATGGCGCAAGAATTTAACACGGAGTTTTCCGATCCAAATGATGAATTTTCCCTGACAATGTCCGAACTAAAAGAACAATCCGGTCTATCTGAATATCTCGATTATGCCGACCAAATGCTGGGTATTTTAATATTTGTTTTTATCTTTGCCATGTCGCTTGTATTGTGGAATTCCGGATTGCTTGGAGGTTTACGCCGCTATGGCGAAATCGGTGTTCGACTGGCAATTGGAGAACACAAGGGTCATATTTACAGATCTATGATAGTTGAATCTATCGGTATTGGAGTTATCGGCTCGATTTTAGGAACTATAATAGGGCTGGGTTTTTCTTATTGGTTAACCAAAGGTATTGATATTAGTGCATTCACACAAACCAGTTCAATGATGATGCCCACGGTTTATCGCGCAGTTATCACAAGCAATGCTTATTACATCGGTTTTATTCCGGGATTATTCGCTACTGTCATCGGCACAATGCTGGCCGGTATTGGAATTTACAGAAGGCAAACCGCCTCATTATTTAAGGAGTTGGAAACATGAAAAAAATTATAGCCTTTGGAATATCAATTCTTTTCTCGTCTTTGTTAATGGCTCAAACGCCGTCTGCCGAGGAGATACTGAATAAAATCGATGAAAACATGGTATTCGATCAGGCGATCTCAAGATCAAAAATGATTATTCACGGCAGAATCGGCGATCGGACGATTGAATCAAAAAGCTGGGCAAAGGGCAATGATCTGGCAATGGTCGAATATCTCTCGCCGCCGCGCGAAGCGGGTACAAAAATGCTGAAAACTGCCGATAAACTCTGGATATACACCCCCGAACCGACCGACCGGATAATCACAATTTCAGGTCATCTTCTGCGGCAATCGGTAATGGGCTCGGACCTGTCTTATGAAGATATTACCGACAATTCCAGCATGATAGAATGCTATAATGCAGAGGTCCTGGGGACCGAAACCATTCTCGACCGGGAATGTTGGGTTTTGGAACTTACTGCGAAAAAGGACGATATTTCTTATTATTCCAGAAAAATCTGGGTAGATACCGAGCGCCTGCTGCCGCTAAAAGAAGAACGCTTTGCCAAGAGCGGCAAACTGCTGAAAAAGACTGAAATACTCGAAGTTTTCAAACAGGATGGTCGCTGGTTCCCGAAACACATGACCTTCAAGGATATGTTGTCACGGGGTAAAGGCACCGAATATTTTATCGAATCGATTGACTTTAATGTTGATATTCCGGATTATCGGTTCACCAAGGCGGCGCTGCGGAGATAGGAATGGTTTGAATTTTTATTGCTTGTTATGTTAATCCCTTTTAATTTCCACTTCATGAGGTCATATAATAAAAATGTGAAAAATCAAGATGCTTTTTTCCATGTTTTAAATCAAATGCAGACAATAGGTGTTCCATCGGAACTCCTTATGGAGGAAATGTTTTTCACCTATAAATGGCTGATATGATGGTAAGTTTTCCATCTATTGACAATGTTAGAGCATATATTACAAATCATGTTTGTACAGTATGCTTTGATTTATTAAAGTCATTAAATATTCTGTATTTGTTATTTTAGAATTTTTAAAATAATTTTACCCATGGCATTAAAGAAAAAGTAAATATTGCGGAGTCTTCAATGAAAGCAAAAAAAATTGGGAAATCTTTTTGGCTGATCATTACTATTATTCCTTTATTAGCAATTTTCTGGGGATTCTTCAATCCAATTGAATATGGTGAATTGCAAAAGTATTGGCAATTGAAAATGCAAAATTTCGGTCAATTTGCACCTTTTCTATTTATACTTTTACAAAGTCTTCAAGTAATATTTACTCCTATAAGTCATTATGCTGTCGGTGCCTTAGGTGGATTTTTATATGGCCCATATGTTGGTGCATTGTATAATTACATAGGAAGAATAATTGGACATATGATTGCTTTTTATTTATCACACAAATGGGGTAGAAAAATCGCTGATAGATTTGTTGAACCTAAAATAATTAGTAAGTATGATAAAATAGTGGCAGGAGATAAAGAATATGGTCCTCAAACTCTATCTCTATTTTTAATTTATTTTTTGCCATTATTCCCCGATGATGAAATATCATATATTGTTGGCTTATCAAAAATGAAATTTCGTCCATTTTTCTATGCAAATATTTTTGGACATATGTGTGGTAGCCTATCATTATCATATATTGGAAGCGGAATAGATACAAAAGATTTTCTATTTTGGTTTCTATTCTTTGTTAATCTATTAGGGTTTCCAATTCTTTGGTTCCTTTTTAGAAAAATTGAGAAAGACAGCTTAACATGATAAATATCAAATTGCCAAATATCAAAGGTATTCCAAATATTTCACATTGTATTGGTGAAAAAAAGCTACTTGGAGAAAATTATGGGAATGCCTTATCAGAAATATTTGATATTTCTGATAATTATATCATTAGTAAGATATCTGATTTATCTATTTTGATGAGATCTTTTGTTGTATTGGACGACTTTGTTAGAGACAATCTTTACAGTTACGATAATAAATATAAAACTATCAAAGAAAATATTATTGTTATAGAAAAAAAAATTATAAGCATTTTAAAGACTGTTCTACCACAAGGAGAGTCTGTTTGGAGGAAATACCTAAAAATATATAATGACACATATTTAAATTATTTTTCTTATTCACCATTTTACGCAACAATTAATAAATGTAATATGATACTAATTCCTTTTGAAATCATTTCTTATTTAAAGCCAAATAAAGATATATCGAAAATTAAAAAAGTCATTACTTATTATCTATTTGGTTTACAACTTCTGGATGATTTTAAAGACATGGATGAGGATATAACATCTAAAAATAATCATAACCTATTTGTATCTGGTCTTGCATTAAATAACTGTAGATTATTAATAAGAAATAGATCATATATTCTGTTACCATTACTTGAATACATAATTCATAATTTTAATTACATTAATTCCATTATTAAACAAGATTGTATGCTTAAGAACTACCTAATAGGTGGAATTCATTGGTTGACAAACAAAATTATTAAATATGATATAAATTGTACTAACAAATTCAAACTTGACGGTTTTTTTGAACATTATGATAGAAATACAATTTTTAAATATGTTAATAGTACTAATTTCAATAAATGTTCTTCTTTCAGTAATTTAGAGGATATCTCTGCAGAAAATATTCATAATCATAAATATAGTGGCTATGTGGAGTATTAATATGACCGAAAACCCTAAACTCGATCAGAGAATTATTGACTGTGGTTTTCTTCCTGGAGGTGATCTATCTAAAACCATAATTTTTATAGTGTTAATATTTATTGTGTTTTTTTTATTATGTGGGCCATTTCATCCAAATGAAATTTCTGAAAAATCAATAAGAATAACATCTCTGCTATTTGTAATATCAATCGTTAGTTGTTTGACATCAGCTGCTTTTGCATATAGATTGTTGAATCTTAAGATATCTGAATTAGAACATAGCTATAAATTATTAATTCCTAAAACATTGCTATCAGTAGGTATTATAATAGTATTCTCTATCATTTGTTATTGGGTGTTGCAATTAGGAGGAATCCTAAAGAGCCCTTTCGGTTCAGTTTTAGTCATTAGTCCATTATTCCTGACCTTAGAGTTTATTAGATGGAAAGATAAGAAAAAGTACCATATTATTTCTCGAATAATTAATCGAGATAATAGAAATTTAAAAAATAGGGGAAAGCTACTTGAATATCTAAATTACGTCAATATCGCAGTTATAGTTATAGTACTTCTTACGACCACAATCGGTGAAATGGCTGTAATTAAGTATGATATTCCGGTTGTTTTATGCACTAGTAAAACTGAATATATTAAAATAATTAGCTCAAAATGGTGTGTCTTTCTAGGGTACTTTTTTTACTATTTTTCATTATTATGTACATTTATTAGTATTTTAAGTCCAGATACAACACGGAATTTATCAAAGAAAATATTTACATAAATATCTCGGTTATTATTTAGTAAATAAATGCTCTAACGAATCTTCGCATATGGCATCATTGTATAAGTTTAAGCCTTTTCGCTGATAACCGGCGATGTCATTATGTGCCATAGGCGTCTCTTCGAGGCAAGCAGTGGTTGCTCCGGAGTCCCTATGGGAAACTAAGCCATCTATCTGGAATTTGCACGGTTTTGAATTATTCTGATAATCAGTGATAAACAGGTGAAATATTCAGTTTATTGCAGCGGCGCTGCGGAGATAGGAATGGTCTAAAAGAAAATATTGCGATAGACCATAATATAGACTATATTCAGTTGGTATATGTGGAGATTGAAAGATGAAAGCAAGTGAAGCCATAAAACCAATCAGTTATCTAAAAGCCCACGCATCGGAAATAATCAGAGATATTGTCGATACGAATAAAACTCTTGTTATTACTCAGAATGGCGAAGCTAAAGCCATTCTTCAGGATATAAAAAAATATGAACAGACCCAGGATAGTCTGGCGCTTCTAAAAATACTTGCCTTGAGTAATAAAAGCCTAAAAGATAAAGACTATAAACCAGTCATCGAATCATTCAAATCTATTCGTAATCGTATAAGTCAAAGCAATATTTAATGAAATATCGCGTCTATATTATTGCTGACGCCGAAGAAGATATTTTCAGTATCTATAAATATGCTGCGATTAATGATTCTATTCAAAGAGCGGAATCATTACTTGGAAATATTGAAGAAAAAATATCCAATTTATCTGAGTTGGCAAATCGCGGACATATTCCACCGGAATTGGAGCAAATTAGTATTTACGAATATCGAGAGATCCATTTCAAGCCCTATAGAATTATCTATCAAATAATTGAATCTGATGTATATGTTCACTGTGTTTTAGATGGGCGCAGAGATTTAGAAGATCTGCTTCAGGAAAGATTGCTCAGATAATAATCAACTGCTAACGACTCTTTTATAGAAAGGAAAGTCAAGAACATAATTCACCATATCCCTAAGTTTTTGGCTTTAGGGTGTATTGATAGTGGCTGGAGTTTTCTTATTGTCACACTGCAATCTTTTTGAATATTAGATGAAGATTGAAAAACCATACTTGTATGACAGGGATTTCTAACCAATCATTTATTGGAGACTCAGCGGTCTATTCTAAAGTTCCGGTTTTAAAAATGAGTAGTTCTAACCAGTTTCATGAGTTTGAAGCGGACGATGCGCTGTGCTAAGAATCGTTACGAGACTCTACTCATCCCGTTGGTTTTTCTGATTCATTAAACAAAGTGTTTCAAAGAGCAGTCTCGTCATCGACAATGTTCAAAATTCTACCGGTATCTGCTTGTGGTGTTATTTTATATCATCAGAAGACTCCTAGGGAAATGGCACCGGCCGATAGGGTTGATTTTTTAGCCACATTGTCCACATGGTCGTCAGGAGTTTTCTTTCCAGAATTCGTTTAGCGATTCTGGTGTCTTTATGCTGGATAAGCACCATATGAGTAAACAGTTTGCTGAAGGTATTGGGTTTTTGTCTTAAGGAGCAATTGACAGCTGTGATAATTACTCCTTTTAAGAGTCGATTTCCTTTTTTCTGTTTTTTGATGATGATTTTATCGCCGGATTGATAAGATGCTTTACCTAAATGTGCATATGACCACAGTTGTTGTTTTCGATCGAAACGGTGAGGATCATCGACAATGGTGAAGAATGTTGAAGCAGTTACGATACCGACGCCTGGTATTTTCAGGAAACGATCGATGATTGGATATTTTCGGGCTTCATGTTTTAGGGTTCGTTCAAATAGATCTTTTTGTTTTTGGAACAGATCCAGAAAATGATAATATTGTTTCAGGATTTCGGTATGTCGGCATCTTTCCATAAAGAGAGATCGTTTGGTG
>Ga0265594_1002454_pt1 | contig 13255 bp, 13 predicted proteins | sample saktaG_11_FD_190147 | JGI IMG/M metagenome (GOLD analysis project Ga0265594, IMG submission 190147) | Saline water microbial communities from Sakinaw Lake, British Columbia, Canada - sak_2011_5_24_80m | ecosystem: Environmental > Aquatic > Non-marine Saline and Alkaline > Saline ... | reverse complement strand
TTTCCCCGTTTGATTCTCCTGATCCAAGACATAGTGATCAATTGGACGCTATAGTTATTAATAGTTTCTATTCAATTTTGGTTTCTGTTTCAGAATTGGGGCAAGAATTAAAATATTTGATAAGGATGATAAAAATCAGTAGCGATCACGCAACGCTGTTCAGGACTTGGTTTACTCACATAGAACGGAACAATCCTGGTCCTTATCACAAAAATAATCAACGTCTGAGTGCATATCGATTCAATAAACCATGCCGTCTGAAAGAGTGTTGCATCAGCATTAAAGATGAATAACAGAATAAAAAACGTGATAAAATCAAAAACAGAACTAATCGGACCAAATACAAAGATAAACTTCTTTATAAATTCAATATCCCATTTTTTCGGTGTTTTGATGTAGGACTCATCTACATTGTCAGATGGAATCGCAGATTCAGATATGTCATACATGAGATTATTTAGCAGTATCTGAATCGGGAGCATTGGGAGAAAGCCAAGGAAAAAGGAAGCTCCGGCAACACTAAACATATTTCCAAAGTTCGAACTCGTGCCCATCAGAATATATTTCATAGTATTGCCAAATGTCTTTCTTCCTTCAAGAACCCCGTCATACAGAATCCGGAGATCATTTTTAAGCAGAATAATATCTGCAGATTCTTTTGCGATATCTACAGCATTTTCAACAGATATTCCCACATCTGCTTCCCTGATTGAAGGAGCATCATTAATACCATCACCCATGAAACCAACCACATGTCCATTTCGTTTCAGGGAATTCATGACACGGTTCTTTTGAATCGGTGTCATCCGGGAAAATATCGTAACATTTCCGACTACCCGTGAGAGAGTTTCCTGGTCCATATGTTCTATCTCCCTGCCTGAAAGAACACCTCTGACCGGGAGCTCAATAAGTTCACAGGTCTTTATAGTTACCAGGTCATCATCACCGGTGAGAATTTTTAATTCTATTCCGGTTGCGGCTAATAACTGTACAGATTCCTTTGCACTCTCCTTAGGGGGATCGATAAAGGTGACTAAACCAAGTATTACCATCTCCTTTTCATCACCAGAAGTATAGCGACTTTGATCACCCTTTAGGGAACGATAGCAAATTGCAAGCGTCCGAAATCCCTCTCTGCTCTGTTTCTTATATAAACTAAGTATCAGTTCCCGATCTGTATCTTCTAACGGGGTGATAGTACCGTTTTTATCAATCGAAGTACATATCGCAAGAATCTCTTCAGGTGCTCCTTTCGTTATCAGGAAGTACCCGGATTCATTGGATACAACCACTGAAGTTCTCCGGCGAATAAAATCAAAGGGTATTTCATCAATTTTCTGATATTTTTGAATATCTTCAGACTGAAATGCAATAATAGCCTCGTCAAGAGAATTTTTTAAGCCGGTGTGGAAATAACTGTTGATATATGAGAATAGCAGGACTTTTTCGTTATCATTTCCATCTGTATCCAGATGTTTCATGAGGGCAATTTTATTATCTGTGAGTGTACCTGTCTTATCAGTACAGAGAACATCCATACTCCCAAAGTTCTGAATCGATTCAGGATGCTTCACAATAGCCCCTTTCTTAGACATCGCAATGGCCCCTTTTGTCATATTTAATGAAAGTATCATTGGGAGAAGTTCAGGGGTCATTCCAACAGCGAGAGCAACAGAAAACAGAAGTGATTGGAGGATGTCCTGCTTAAAGAGGGCATTGACAAAAAAGACGATTATGACAAGACTAAAGACAAATTTTGACATGAGATAACTGAATTGTTTAAGACCATGCTCAAATTCGGTCTCAGGAGGTCTTTGAACCAGGGTTTTTGCGATTTTACCATATTCAGTGGTAAGACCGGTTCTCGTGATTATTGCTCTGGCTGTTCCACTGATAACAGATGTTCCAAGAAATACGTAATTTTCTGCTTCAGCCAAGGGTGTATTCGGATCTGGAAGAGTTTCACTTTTAAGAACTGGATATGGTTCACCGGTAAGTGATGATTCATTCACAAAGAAATCACGTGCTGATAGGAGTCTGGCATCAGCAGGGATCATATCACCAGCAGTAAGTGATATCAGATCTCCGGGGACAAGGTCAACGATAGGTATCTCCTGCTCGTTATTATCCCTGTACACACGTGCCCGGGTAATTATTTTTTTAATGAGTAACTCTGCAGCGTTTTCAGCCTTGTATCTCTGGAAAAAATCCAATGTGACACTTATCAGGATAATACTGATAATAATTGCTGCATTTGTGATCTCATCAACCACTATTGAAATAATTGCCGCAAAAAGTAAAATCAGTACAAGAGGATTTTTAAATTGTTCTAAAAAAACAAGGATTAAAGACTGCTTTTTTTTACTGATCAGGTCATTTTTTCCATACAAAAGAGTATGAGCGTCAGCCTCACTGGTGGTCAGTCCCTGGGCAGATGAGCTGAGAGCTACATAGAGATCTTCAATTGGAAGGGTGTGAAAGCTGGTACCAGATGTTTGTTCAAATTTTACGTTGTTACTCATAGATTCCACCCGCCAACAGAAATCCGGTTATATAAACTGCTCTGATATTACCTTGTCAGAGGATAGTCACCAATTCTATCAGGGGTTTTCAGAGTTACAGGCAAACTTACCTGACCGTTTGTCATTTTCTATTTAGTGCGATTAACGTGCAGGTTCTTAAATAACCTTCGTTTTTCTTCTATTATAAGAAGACGCTCTGCAGGTACTATGATTGAATCTGGTAGTTTTCCATTGGTATTATCATCTCAAACCGTGCCCCTTTTCCCGGTTCTCCATTCTCGCGGATAACAATATTGGTTATATTGAGGATTTCCCGTGAGAGGGCTAATCCAAGCCCGGTATTTTTTCCAAAGCCCCGCTCGAAAATTTTTTCTTTCTCATCAACCGACACACCATAACCGTCATCCTCGCATACAATAGTAAAATCTTTTTCCGATTCCGGTTCAATAAACCGTATTGTAGTAATTTTGCCTCCATATCGTATTGCATTGTCTATCAGATTATAAAGTACCTTACTAATAAGCAGATCTGCATATACCTTCAATGTACCTGATATTTCATTTTTTACTACTATATCTCCACCATGAGATCTTCAAGTATCATCTCTCCCCAATACCGCAAATTTAAGAATCAAAACCGTCATATCTCTACATGAAAGATGGACGTACTCGCATTGCTCAGGCAACACGAACCGATCATAAAAAAGCAATTTGGTGTTGCAAAAATCGGCATATTTGGCTCTTTCATACGAGGAGAGGAGCGGCCTGATAGTGATGTGGATGTACTGATAACATTCCGAAAAGGGCAAAAGACCTTTGAAAATTATATGGACTGTAAATTTTATTTAGAAGATCTATTCGAAAGAAGAGTAGATCTGGTAATGAAAAGCACGATTAAAACACGGTTCAAATCAAATATTCTCAGTGAGATTGTATATGCATAGAACTGAACTCCAGTTCCTTGATGATATTTTTGAAGCGATACACAATATTAAAGAAGACTCAGCTGACATATCCTTTGACGAATTTAACGCTGATCGGAGACGAAAAGACGCTGTGATCCGTAACTTTGAAATTATTGGTGAAGCAACAAAGAAATTATCTGATGATCTGAAGGCCCGCCACCCCACAGTTGCATGGAAACGGATAGCAGGGCTACGGGATGTTATCGCTCATGGGTACTTCCGTGTTGACTACGAGCTCATATGGGGAATTATTACCAATACTCTACCTGAATTCAAAACTGCAATTATAAAAATAAGAAAGGAAGAACAACAGCGTGAAAAAGAATTATTGAAGTGATACCTGATATCAGAAAATAATAACTGCTGTATACAACTTGGTTTTGCTCATCCACCAAAGAATTATAGAGTCTGTGAAATTTACTTATAGATGGTTCTTCCTTTGAAAAAAAACCAATGATAAAGGTAGAAAGGAATTCTACAGGAAATATCTTTCTGGATCGAATGATAAATTGAGAATAAACTGCCGAGCGATCTATTTCTTGAAAACCCAGTTTCCACCAGTTTTTTCTCAAACAAACCGTATTTAGTGCTCCGTTGGCAAACCAGGAGCACTCGACCAGGATAATAAATATAGCTATCGGATTAGTACATGCGAAAAATCTGGACGGTGGACAAGGTGTTAGGCAGGATGTTTTGTAACCCGGGCTATTCTTTAACCGATAACATATGAAAATGTTTGTGATTGCTTATATATCCCAAATAAAAGATGATAGTTGGGAAATACATACTACTTCAACCGGATTTACCTGGATCCGACCAATACTAATACTTTTACAGAAATAGATCCCGGATCCTTCTTTTGATATTCGATATGAATTTTCGTCGCTACTCAGGCATAAGCTGTTTTTGGTGAAATTATCATTTGAACCGATTGATTATTCCATGATTCTCCTGGCATCCAGGGTCTTTGCTTTGTTGCAACCATTATGCCATCGATCACAGAAATATTATTTTTCTGCATCGTTACAATAAAACTTCGAATTCTTAAAAAAATGTAAATCCATCTTCACTCCTGAAAAACCGGATACCTTCATTGTTAATTTTGGCATCCATATCTATCATTGAAACTGCCAGGATACAAGAGAGATTTCGTATTTTCAGGGAGAAATAAACCCATAACTATATCATTTCAAACAAACATTTCTCTGTAGTCGAGTACGATACTTATGATCAAAGTCGTTGCAGTGGATGATGAACCCGCTTTTATCGAGGTTCTGGATTTATATCTCAAATCGTACGGTGATTTTGATATTGTTACCTATACGTCCCCTGATGAGGCACTTTGTAATATCATATCAGAACATGCAGATGCCATTGTATCAGATTACCTGATGACAGAGATGGATGGTATTACCTTTTTTAAGCAGGTACGAGCTAAAATACCCAATATTCCGTTTCTCCTACTCACCGGCATGGAGGATACCAGTCTCATCCTTGAGGCGATGAATGCCGGAGTGGATTTCCTTCAGTTTAAATCAGAAGATCCTTCCATCCTCTTTACTGATATTGCACAAAAGATAAGGAGTGCAGTGGAAAAATATCGCGCACAACAGGAAACTCAGGAAGGAATACGGCAACGGGATCTGTTTATTACTATTCAGCGTGATCTGATGTATCGTCTCTCTGCTGCTTCGACCCTTAAACAGGCATCAGATGCCTGTCTCTCTTCCATACAGTTTCTTGCAGGTTGTTCAGGCGGAAGTATTCACCATGTAAATCCGGTTACAAAAAAGGTGGATCTCCTCATGGCCGATAATCTCCCTTTTGATCAGCAGAACCAGTTTACCTATGGTTCTCTTCATGAGATTCTCTACACAGGAAAAACACAGTACTATACTGATAGGAAAGAAACAGGAGAAGAACTGGTAACCGGCGGTCAGATCCCAATTTTTGGTGGTGACCAGGTAATAGGCGTGCTCTCGTTTATGATGGATGAACCCCGGGTAATTGACCTGAATACCCGTGATACCATGGAGATACTTGTTTCTCTTTTTGGAAATGCTATCATCAGAATTCGTACGGAAGAAAAGGTCAGGATACGGCAGGATGAACTAAACGAATTGTATATAGCAATGGAAGAGCTCGTCATTGTTATTGATATGGATGGGACCATCTTAAATGTCAATCCGGCAGTGACCCGGATTCTTGGATATCTTGAAGAGGAACTTATCGGCGAACCAATACATATCTTCTATCCCAAGGAGAACAGGGATGCTATTATCTCTCAGTTCCTTGACCTGACCGGAGCCGGTGGAAAGATACAGAACAGCTACCCATTCCAGGCAAGAACAGGTGAATTTGTCCCGGTTGAGACCAGGGGAACATTAGGAGTCTGGGGTGATCGGCAGGTTCTCTTCTGCATCAGCAGGGAGATCGGTGAGCGTCTGGAGGCTGAACGAAATCTCCACGAATATTATGAGCGGATACAGGCTATCCTCTCATCCTCAACTGCACAGATAACGATGAAGGATGAGAACCTTCGGTATCTTGCTACCAACCAACAGTTCATTGACTCGCTTCGTTCTGATATACAGTCAGTTGAGGGAATGACCGATAAAGAGATCTTTCCTGAAAAATTGGCATCTATCAGAACACAAGTTGATATGCAGGTTATCGCTGGGGATATACCTATCTATAATATAGAAGAGGAGATTAAGAACGAAGATGGGAATTTAATATGGCTGGTGACATCAAAAGTGCCGGTTCATGATCAGAAAGGGAAAGTTACCGGGGTTATAACAACGTCCATGGACATAACCGATTTGGTCAGAGCAAGACAGGAGCTGGTTAAACGAGACGAAATTTTAAGCTCTGTCAGTTCTCTTGCATATCATCTTGTCAGGAGTGAAGACTGGGAATCGTGGATACCAGAATTTCTTGCTCATCTTGGTGAGACAACCAAAAAGGATTGCCTGTTCTTTGCCCGTATTCTCCCGGGTGATGAGACAGCATCATGTCCCATCCTGTATGAGTGGTGGAAGGAAGAACCAGATGCCCGGGTAAAAGAGAATTATGCAATTGCATCAGGTGCATTCATAGTCCATCTGATTAATTATCTCACAAAACAACCTGCAGTTCAGGGATATAAAAAAGATATCCCCCCGGAGGTATTACGTCACTATAAAGAATTGCCTCCATCTTCATACCTGTTCCTCGCAATCCATACTTCTGAATCACTCTGGGGGGTCATTGGGTTTATCAATCACTATAGTGATCAGAAGATGACATCTGCAGAGGTGGATTCCCTGATTACCGCCTCAGGAATCATCGGTTCGGTCATTGAAAGAGCCCAGACCGAAGAACTCTTCCACAGACCGGTGGAACGCTCGCTAGTCGGGGTATATCTGATGCAGGATGATCACTTTGTGTATGTAAACCCCAGAATGTCAGAAATTCTTGGATATCCCCGCGAAACCCTGGAAATAATGCCTTTTACTCTCTATTTTCATCAGGATGACTCTCTTTTTGCAATCGAAAACCATCACAGGGTCATTGCAATACCTGATGCAACTGATGATTATGAGGTCCGGGCAATAACTGCTGATGGCAGAGTTATCTTTCTTGAAAACCTCATCAGTCAGTTCAGATATCACGGACGCCCGGCAGTCATCGGCAGCATTATGGATATTACCGCACGGAAACAATCAGAATCCAGTCTTCGCAGGTCTTTGCAGGAAAAGGATATTCTTCTACGAGAGGTTCATCACCGGGTGAAGAATAATATGCAGATAATAGTGAGTCTGCTTCGGATGCAGAGCAGTATGATAGATAGTCCGGAGATTGTAAGTGTTTTAAATGAGAGTAAGAACCGGATCCTCTCGATGGCTATTATTCACGAGAAGTTATACCGGACCGATAACCTGACCAGTGTGAATCTGCTCGAATACATCAATTCTCTGGCAAATACCATGATATCTGACTTCTCCCTGGATGAGTCAAAGATAACATTGGATCTGGTCTGTGATCCGAGGATAGAGATGACAATAGATGCCGGCATTCCATTTGGCCTTATCTTAAATGAGCTTCTGACAAATACCTTCAAACATGGTCTGACTTCCCATGAGCAGGGTTCTATCTCGATTTCAATTATTCATACGAATGACGGATGGCTCACGATTACGTACCGTGACTCTGGAAAAGGTCTTCCTGACGGATTTGTTCTGGAAAATAGCGATTCACTTGGGATGCAGCTCATTATGAATCTGGTATTTCAGGCAAGTGGAGAAGTTACGATGGAGTCAGATAACGGAATTTTAGTTAATTTGAGAATTCCCATGAAAGAAGGTTTTATTATCGGAGAGGTATCAGATGCCACAGGGGAGTAAGATCCTGATTGTTGAAGATGAGATGATAATCTCGATGGAGATCAAACAGAAGCTGCACGGGATGGGGTATGTTGTCGTCGGCCAGGCAATAACTGGTGAGTCTGCCATTCAAAAGGCCGGAGAGACAAAGCCGGATCTCATTCTCATGGATATCAGGCTTAAAGGGGATATGGATGGAATTGTGGCAGCAAAACGAATTATGGATCTCTATGATCTCCCTATTATCTTTTTAACTGCTCACTCTGACAAAGCCACGCTTGAACGGGCGATTGCAGTATCTCCATCGGGGTATCTGTTAAAACCCTTCAAAGAACGGGAGCTCATGACGAATATCGAGATGAGCCTGCACAAACACCGGGTCATGCAGAAACTGAGGGAAGAGGTACGGCCGGAAACAGCTCCCGGGATCTATAAGGATCTCTCGTCTTTTCCGATACCTCTCGTGGCAACCACGAAAGCTGGTATCATTGAATTTGTTAACCCTGCCGCAGCAGAACTTGCAGGATATGTACCTTCTGAGTTACAGAATAAACCCTATACTATTTTATTTGGAGAACAGACTCATGCACGGGATGTTCTGAAAGAACAGACAGATTCATCTCTGTACCACATCATAATGCCGGATCAGATAGCTCTTAGAAAACGGGGAGGAAGTGAGATTCCGGTAACGGTATCGGTTGGCCTTATCACCGGGGAGACACAAGAGGAGACACGCAATCTTTTCCTTATTCATGGCCTGGAGGCAGTTGATACCACAGCATCACATCTGGGGCCCGGGATGATACAACACCTGATGCTTTTCACCGCAGCACTAAAACTCCCGGCATTTGTTATTGATAAGAATATGCTCCTTGCCGGATACAATCAGCTGTTTGCAGACCTTGCCAGAAAAGCGGGGATAAGTCAGTATAAGCTCAACCGTCCTCTCTTTGAAACCGCAAATTTTCAGTTATTTGCAGATATGCAGGACTTGCAGGAGATTTTTAAGTCAGGGGATCAAGAGATACGAATCAAGAAATTTAAAACTGGTGAGAATATTACTTTCATCCAGTTTACCAGGATCCCGCTCAAGAAAGATGATGCGACAACGCACATTGCCACGGTTCTGCATGATGTCACAGCTGAGAAACAAGCAGTATATGAAGTCGAGAAGATAAAAACCGTCTCTTCTGATCTCTTTTCTGCGTTTGAAAAACTCATGGTGCTCTACCAGGAGATTAAAGGGCCATTTTACGAAATGATAAAGAAAATATTAGAAGAAGAGAGCAGATCTGAAAAAGAGGTGACTGATTGGGCTTTTCGACTCTCTCAATTACTGTCAGACCTTGATATCGCATGGCTCGAATTTGCTGAAATCCGGGATAAGATGAAACAGTGAAACTGATGGAAACCGGGTTCTCATCTTTGAGGTGCACAAAAAAAGAGAATAGAGTACAATGCTGTTATCTGAAGTTTTCAGTTCCGGAGACATAAAAGATGTTGTCACAGCTCCCGGATTTTCGTATGAAATATCCCGGGTATAGTGATAATGTCAGTTTTCGAGAATGATGTGTTATCTGCTCAGGCTATATAACTTGAATGCCAAAAAGAAGAACGACAGGAGAGAATGACACTTTCGTTATATTTGGGACTCCGCACTTGACCTAAATCGTGGAATTATTTTCAAGATTTCATAAGATCAACTACTATACCAGCCCACATAGTATTTATTGGATGTAAAAATAACTTTACACAATTTCCTCACATGCGGAGTTCCAATTATATTGGAGATGACATTGTACCAATAGAACATGCATTGTTACGTAATACCATCCTGGTGAAATATAAGTTGTTATTTTCAGGGGAGTGATGCTGTAATTGAATGGCGAATACATGTATTACAACAAATGAGTATGGAATATTACCCGTAATGAAGTACTTACCATACTATCATCAGGAACAATAAGCGAATCTTACCGATGACACACCCTATCCTAATTTTCTTTTATTGGGATGTGCAAATGGGCCTCCCTTCATGTTTTGATAGCATGTGCAAAGCAACCGGCCATAATTTATATTGTGACTGTCTATAAGCCTGAAAGTCTCAAAATGGGATATGAATTTCAGGAGACGAGAATGAAGTGCGTAATTTGTAAACATGGTGAACTAACACCCAGATGTTACCTCAGTTATGTTTGAAAAGAAAGGATCTACGATTGTAATTAAATCGGTTCCTGTTGATGTATGCGATAATTGTGGGGAGTCATATGTACCAGATAAAATCGTTGAAAAAATCCTGGAACTAGTGGAAGAAGTGGAAAGGCAGGGAATTATTGTCGATATAAGAAACTTTTCTCCTGAAACGCCAGTAACATGTTTATGAAACCGTATCTGATATGAAATAGAAAATTAGTTACATTAAATAGCTCCAATAGCAGTATTTCACCCTCTTACTATCCGCTTAACAAAGGAGAAATCCCAAACAGCCGTGTTCCACATGGGAAAAAACAAGTCATCAAGGTGTAACACTACTTCAGTAACAGTCCCGGATATTGTTATTGATCACATGCCCTCAATTTGTTCAGGTGTACCATACAGAAAACGCAAATCCAATCATTTTGCCTGCTATCTTGAGCCACCTGAATCTCATTGTATAGGTAATATCATATTCCAGAGCAAAAATACATAGGTACTCGATACAAGATAGATACTATACATAATAAGGAAATAACATGGTCACCTCCTCCCAATCAATTCTATCGCTTGTTCTTTCTACATTAAACAATCATATGGATGAGATTCGAAAAACCTATGGAATCAGCAAACTTGGAATTTTTGGCTCTGTCAGTCGCAAGGAAGATTCTTCTGATAGTGATATTGATATTCTCATTGATTTTTTACCAGACCGGATGAAGTACCGTGCTTTTATAAATCTGGCTGAAGAATTAGAACAATTGCTTGGACGTCCGGTGGACCTTGTTACATTCAAAGGATTATCACCATATATGAGACCACATATTGAACATGAGGTAATCTGGGTTTATGGATGACAATATTTTTCTCATGCATATTTTAGAGGAAACTGAATTTTTACTGCATCTTTCCTCATCACAAGGGATTGAAACTATTATTACAGACCCTGTTACAAAGAGGGCTATTCGTTCCAGCCTGGAAACGATTTGAAGCGGCAAAGAATATTAGTTTATCCTTTTGCATGCTCACCAGGAGGTTTTCTGGAAAGGAATGATGGGTATGCGGGACCGACTCGTCCACCATTATTTTGGAATAGACTGGGATTTAGTTGCCGAAGTGATTACTGATGAAATACCATATGTTCATTCAGTTGTAAAGCATTTGTTAGATTCTTATACAAAATGAAGAAAAATCCAGAACTGATGTTCTCCTGAAACAATGATAATACAACATGAGTGCCTGAGTAACACGCTATGACAGTCGGATTTTTGATATCTCTATGCTGTTATGTGAGACCCGGAAGAGGTAAGGAGACGAAAAACTGCATCAGTAACCTGTTTTTCCAGTTTGGGAATCGTTCGTATATCCCTGATATGATCAATATGATCACTGAGAATTGTATTTTCCGGTTCAATGCCAATATGGGTACGAAATGATGCTATGACACTTACCGTACAGGTAAACAGTTTTTCCACCTCTCCCTGCAACTTCAAATATCAACTATTTTTTTATGTTTCTGGCAGAAATGAGAGTTCGTTCTGCATGATACACCTGAAAACTATCTATCTGTAATGTAAGCCCACCCAAAACGGTGTTGGTATATACCGGGGAGCATATCACCAGTGCGGATGCTGCCTGTACCGCATCAATTATCTCTCTCATATCATCAGGTTCTGTCTAAAAACCAAGTGATACCATATCATCATGTTTAGGCAGGATATAATTACGTGACATTCTGACTTTCATACCATATCAGGGTAAGAATTCCAACCGTCGAATAGCAAGCAGAGGTTTCCCTCTTCCCCGCCTTCCAAGAACCGGGCGTGCGACTTTCATCGCACCCGGCTCACGCATTTCACAACCCTATTTCAGGGCGGTAGAAAGTGATTCTAACATGATTATTTCATATCACTTGAAAAATCGACAGCGCCTGGCTTGCAGAGGAAAATGTATCAGTCTCTTGTACACCGGAATCAATCTTTGTGACCGGGAAGATTCATCGCAGAGTTCTCCTATCAGTTGAAGTAGCATTCGGGCACCTGCTTTCAGGCAACGTATTAAAGAAAAAAGCATTTGCTTTCGAAATTGGAAGGCTCAACAAGGAGATCACAGCATCTGAGATTATGAAGAAGAGACCTTTGGTAAGAACACTTCCATGATGGAATCGTATGACACCCTCATTTAGTACTTTTAAAAAAATATTCAGTACAAAAAAAGTGTAATGCCCGGGCTTTTGACAAGTGCAAACTGACAAGGACGGGTCAGGGGCAGGTAAGCTCTTCCTGTGCAGATTTTGTATTCTCTTCCTTGATAATCATTCTGAGCTGATTGAGGGTACCTTTCATCTCTTCTTGTTCATCCGGTCTGAGACTAAGGATTCGCTCCTGTCTTGCCAGAAGATCCATTAGATAAAAGAGCATTTTCTTCTTTCGTACCATCCTGCGGCATTGTGTTGCTTTCTCTTCTGTCAACCCGGCTGTAATAGCCTTCCTGTACCGATCATCACATTCGGTCAGAATCTCCTCGACCTCCCTGATGGCAGTAACAAGCATCGACCGTTCGAGTGGCTTCATGACATATCCTTCAATCTGCATGCCATAGGAGATAGCCTCGTTTATGGTCATCATCTTGCCGGTGAGGATAATAACCGGAATTTCAGATAATGCAGCGTCCATCCGAATCTGTTCGAGAACCTCCCACCCAGACAGGGGTTCCATCATAATATCAAGTAAGACGAGTTCAGGTTTTTCTGTTCGTATTCGATTTATTGCTTGACTACTATCGAGTTCAATATCAACATGATGCCCTTCATGTGTGATTATCATCTGATATATCTGGGTCAGATGCTCATTATCATCGATTAGTAAAATCTTCATATTTCCCCAAAACAATACCTGACAGAAGAGATTATGCCGGGGGATTTGTATATCCCTCGTTCCATCTTAAGAATTGTTTTACACTTATTATCAGAATAACTACTATAATAGCGTTTGCTCATACTGATTACAATTTCCTAATAACATTTAGAAAATGAAAAATTGAAAAGAATTGATTCCTTTGAGTCATAAGGGAATCCGTATAGAAATTATTCAAATCAGTGTTCCATGCACACAATCATTTTATATTACTGGTTATCCACTTCATTCATCCTGACTGCGACATTTTAAGAGCGGGAACATTTTTCTTATTAATCTCTCCTATTCTCGCCGGGT
>Ga0265594_1002447_pt1 | contig 13289 bp, 14 predicted proteins | sample saktaG_11_FD_190147 | JGI IMG/M metagenome (GOLD analysis project Ga0265594, IMG submission 190147) | Saline water microbial communities from Sakinaw Lake, British Columbia, Canada - sak_2011_5_24_80m | ecosystem: Environmental > Aquatic > Non-marine Saline and Alkaline > Saline ... | reverse complement strand
ATCGCTCGCGGCAAAGACTTCTACATATTTGTCCATATAACCACCTCTTTCGCAGCAATGATAATGAGCTTTAGCAAGATTGTACCCGGCTTATGCCCCTGTGGCAAGAATCGAAAATACCGTTTAGCCCGCACCCCCGCGGTGCGGGTCCAATCACGCAGTGGCGTAAGCCATCCCGCCGTAAGGCGTCCATTAAGGGACTGACGCAATGCGCGATACGCAGTCCTCGGGGCTCCTTACGGAGTACGCAATACGAATTTTTGTTCGCACCCCTGCGGTGCCGGGACGGGGCAAGTAAAAAGTGAAAAGGTAAAAATAATGCCGGCATCCGAGTGTCTGATGGTGCAATGCTCGTAGTCCTTTTGATTAGTCAAAAGGACTACGAGCCTTTTATTATTGCAGGTTAAAAAAATCGGGGGAATTCGTGAATTAGAGATTAAAATCGTAGGGTGACGACCTGTCCCTTCAACTTTGTTCAGGGCAGGCTCTGAGCCCAGCCGAAGGATTGCCACACCGATCAATTTATTCCAACCGCCAAGGTTTTGAGGTCGCAATTTGCGCCCTCAAAAAAGGCCATGGAGACAGGCGATAATTTTTTGACGTGCCAAAATGGTACCTCAAGTTGGGCCAAAACAGCCTTAACGGACACATCAATCCTATAAATCGCACTGCGTATACTGATAAAAGCAATAGTGCCACGATTTCATTCAGCTACTTGCCAAATTAAACAATTCCCTTACACACAAAATACGAACGTGACTCATAGTCCGTTGACCCCATCGTCAATATCCTGCTTTCTTTGTGCAAAAACAAAAGGTTTGGAGTTTTGACATGGGAAAAGGATATCCACATATCCAACAAGACGTAGGTGAACGAATTGGTTATAAATACCAAATATAAACAACAAATTAGGAGGTTATTTGCATGGATACTCTTCCAAATCCTGTTAACTCTAACATTATGAAGCTGGGCAACCTCAGACGTATTCTATCAGAACTTGTGAAAGAATTAGGATACGACTCGGAAGTATGGCTTTCATGCGACGAAGAAGGAAACGAATTTTTACCTATGCTGGCGAATCAAGAACTGAGCATAGGCATCGATAGAGATACCATGAGAATTGTTTTCTTCCCTTCCCATAGGTAATTCTTTTCCTTTTTTCAGTTATATGTCCTAAACCTTATGTCGTTTATACCGATGCTCAGATTGCATGGCGTATTGGAGACATCTATCTAAACAATTTACAATCTATATTTCTTATAAACTTTTTCTTACTTTGTTTTAACCGTTTTCTCAATTAAAGAAATCGTCTCCTCATATAGTGTCATCATCCTGCGCGCTTTCCTTATACTCGAACATTCCGCAACAAAACACGGAGTCACGACACATCCACCCGAGAGGTATTCTTCTGTATTCCTCCACACCTCCACTCCATCCTCTAAGTGATTCAAAATCTCACCTACCACTTCCGTCGGTAAAGACAAGGTTATCATTTTTCTCATCTTGAAAAATTCCTTTTTTAATAGTTTATAGGATGGACTTTAATCCGATTAATCTTTTGTTTAATGCTAACATAACTTTCGTATAACTCGAATCATTCAGAATTAATATTTACAGATTAACCATCTGAAATATCTGTCTGTTTTTCAATAGAACTGATGATTTCTTCGTAATCATTGGCGATATTACGAGCCTCTTCAGCACTTGAACATTCTTCAATAATACATAATTCCTCTGTACATCCCGTATCTATATATTCTTGGGTATATTTCCAAACTTTTTGCCTTTCTCGTAGACCGTCTAAAATCTGACCAACCATCAGCCTTGGCAATTTTAAATTTATTTCCTGTTCCATTTCTTTTCTCCGTTACTGCACAAAAACTTTTTCTCTATGATAAGTAAAAGCTATCTGGTCTGGCATGAATTTATCAGGAAGCCTAATTTTCCTTCCCTCAATTTCCAGCAAACCGACTCTATGCAACTTAGGTGCGTCTATAATCTTCACCTCTCTAGATAAAATGATACGGAAGTTATCATCGACTGATATAAGCCCTCTATCAAAGGCTCTGTCGTGAAATGCACAAAGTGACAAGCCATTAGTTGGATCCGCCCTTCGATTCTTATCAATCGACCATGGAATAATATGACTTGCATTTAGCATTTTAGATAAATTGATTTTACATACCGTACAAGAGTAGTTGTAACTCGATAAGACTGTGTCACGAAAGAATCTTTGCACTAACCGTACACGCGTTATTTTCCGAACTTCAGTTGGTATATCTGGTTCCAAGAATAATACGTCGAGTGCATAATCTTCATCAGTTTTTCTGTTCAATCTTGCTAGTGAATGCTGACTTTCAAAAGCAAGGCTTTCCCAATCCTTATGAAACTCTTCCCATATTTGTTTATCAAGTTTGCCAATATGCTGCAACCCTTTTACATTTCGTTCCCGATGAAATGGATCTAAGCTGGCATAATTTACCATTTTCATAGCTACTGCACTTGGTGTTCTCCCTGTATTTTTCGCCAGTTCTATTATGTCTGGATTTGACTTATGAATACGACCAAATTGGGTACGACAGTACAAATTAAAAGCTACTATTAATTCATCACGACTCCAGTTTTTCCTTTTACTTTGCATTCTCTCGCTACTCCAAATATATAATGATACAGATAAGCTTTTGTTTGCTAAATTGTCAGGTATTAACGCTATTCATACAAGAAATATTTTAATTTTCGACATTGAGCTTAACTGCATTGGAACCACTACGTCCTTCGTTGTAAAGATCTTCTATTCTACCCTGATATGGTTCTAACAAGACATTGTAAAATCATATTTGTTCACGGCGGCTTCTGGCATATTCACAAATGTCGTTACGGCAGTGTTACTCCGGCAACAAATACCAAATTCTGGCAGACAAAGCGGGAAGGTAATGTTATAAGAGACAAAAGAAATCTGCGCAAACTGCGAAAAGAAGGATGGAAAGTTCTGGTAATCTGGGAATGCGAGACGCGAAATTCAGAAAAACTTATAAGTAAACTTAGGAAATTTCTTGATTTATAACCAGTAATAGCCGCACTTGCGGCTTGCCGATAAAATAGAAAGAACCTAATATATTAGCACTGTAAATGATTTTGCATAAAATTTGGTATCATTAAGATTGCCTGGAGGTAGAAACATATGCAGGAAACCGTGATTGGCATAATGTTAGGCATTGTCGGTTCTGTGGTACTTTTTGTGGTGTTTCGGTTCCGCAGAAAGCACAAAATGCCGGCGAAGCCGAGCATATATACTACGATTGAAGACATGCGTTCAGTTGGCGAACTGGTGGTATTTAAGATTGTTACTAAAGAGATAGTCACTACTGCAGAACACTGGTTTGGTGAATTTGGCAAAAAATATTTTATGTGGTTGGCTTCAACTAAGAAAATGGCCATGATATTCGAGTTTGAGATCAGCTTCCGGTACAACTTACGCAGTTCAGAGTTCGTCATCGAATCCGTGGACGAAGGCCATTATCGCTTAATAATGCCAAAGTGCTTATACGAAACCAGTATAAGGGACATCAGTTTTTATGATGAGCAAAACGCGAGATTTTTGCCCTGGTTACTACCCGATTTGGTTAATAGAGTTTTTGGTCCGGGCTTTGACGAAACGGATAAGAACCGTCTTATGGAAGAAGCCAAACAACAGGCAGTTCAAATGGCGAAAGAATTTTCCGAAAAGATGCTGTCTGAAGTACAAAAATCGGCAACACAGACATTGGAGGCTATAGGAAAGGCTTTTGGTGCCGAAGGAGTAACGATGGACTTCAGTAAAGCCCAGCTTGTGCAGACAAAAATTGACTCTGTAGAGCGAAAAGTAGTATTGTAAGAAAGACTGGAAAAAGCACTCGAACTGTTTATAAAGAAAATGAAGATATAATGTTACTACCCCCGCAGCGGCTGGCCAATTACTTAAATAAAGAATACTTTTTTTATTGATTATTTACTATTGACGATTGGCTATTGTCTCTGAGTTAGTTGTACTCTGTACCTAAAATCTGCGATTAAAAAGTTTTTGGACTCATTACGGAGAATTTAGAGAAAATGACAAAGAAATATTACAAGTATGAAGAAACGCATCGCAAGGTTAACGGCCGGAAGCAGAAATACTGCACTAAATGCAACGAGTGGAAAGTTGAGCGTGAATTCAGCAAAGATCGGTCCAATAGGGACGGATTGGATATTCGGTGCAGAGACTGCGCCAGGGTATATGCACAAGCACGCTACAGGAAATCCACAAAGAAAAAGAAGGTAATAGTCTATCTAAGATTTAGGGACCGTCATCGGATCGTCAATAGAGTTAAGCAGAAACTGTGCACCAAGTGCGGAAAGTGGAAAAGGGAAATCGAGTATTATAAAAGCTGTGCTGAGAGAGACGGCTTGATGAGCCGATGCAAGGAATGTTTATACAAACCAGGCAAAAAGTCTCGTAAAAAAAAGCTTCGTCATTGACTATTTTCTAATGACTATTGACTATTGTCTATTGCCTCTGAATTATCTTCGTGGCCCTTTTGATTTACTATTTACCCCGTGAGATGGCGGCTTCTGCCCCCTAAGGGACAAGCTATCTCATGGGGTGAACTATTGATGATTGTCTATATATCCGCGTATATCAGCGTTCATCCCGTGAGATAGGCAAAGCCATTATCTCATAGGGTTAATCTGCGGTCCTTGGTATTTACTATACCCGCCTTCGCGGGCACAAGCTTACAATTTACTATTGCCTATTGATAATTTCTCTGAGTACTCTGTAGCTAAGCCTAAAACCGTGTTCATTCGTGGTTCGTATTTGAAGAAGTATCCCATTTCAGCTTAAAAAGTGCTAAACCGTTGGGTTAAAACGGCCGATTCTGTTGCTTGTGGTATCTTTCTAAAAGATTTAGGAAATTTTCTTTGACAATAGATATTGTAGACCGATAATTGTCGCCGAAGGATTTGTTATCGGGTGTAGTAAACGACAGCCAAAGGATTGGCTCCACAGCGAGCGCATCTCGGTCTGCCAGAGTGGTATTTAATGACGAACGAGACAAATTACGATACGGTGTTTGGTAAAATGGCGGTGGAGCACGGCCTGTGCACGGACGACGAGCTTCGCGGCTCGCTTGAGGAGATGAAGGCCCGCAGTAAGATCAATCCGGTGATCCTGAAAGACCTGATGATCGAGCTTGGATTTGTGACGGCGCCCCAGGCCGAGCGGCTCAAGACGAGCATCAAGGAGAGCAAGGTTGCTGTCAAGCAGATTCCCGGCTATAAAATTATCGGCAAGCTGGGGGCCGGGGCGATGGCGATCGTTTATAAGGGCAAGCAGTTGAGCCTTAACCGGATGGTGGCGATTAAGGTGCTGCCGAAGCGGTTCAGCGAGAATCCGGAATACGTCGAGCGGTTTTATAAGGAAGGGCAGGCGGCGGGTAAGCTGAACCATCCGAATATCGTGCAGGCGTTCGACGTCGGCGAGGCGGGGGGGTATCATTATTTTGTGATGGAGTACGTCGAGGGTAAGACGATTGCGGATGATTTGTCGGCGGGGAAAGTCTTTGACGAGGCTGAGGCGCTTGATATCATTATTCAGGTCGCTCATGCGCTCGCCCACGCCCATGCGTGCAGCCTGATTCACCGCGATGTTAAGCCGAAGAATATCATGATCAGCACGAATGGGACGGTGAAACTTGCTGATATGGGTCTGGCGCGAGAGACGACGGATATCGAGGCGGCACAAAGCGAGGCCGGCAAGGCCTACGGTACGCCGTACTACATCGCACCGGAGCAGATTCGAGGCAAAATCGACATCGACGGCAGAGCCGACATCTACGGCCTCGGGGCAACATTATATCACATGCTGACCGGCCGGGTGCCGTTTATGGCGGAGGATTCGGCTGATGTTATGCGGAAGCATTTGCGTGAAAAGCTGGTTCCGCCGGACCACATAAATACTTCGCTTTCGGCAGGTGTCTCTGAAGTTGTTGAGATTATGATGGCGAAGCGTCGAGAGAACCGCTACAAAAACATCGAGGAGCTCCTGATGGATTTAGAGGCCCTGCGCAACGGCAAGCCTCCGCTTCAGGCCCACAAAAGATTCGATGTCTCGATGTTTGAGCAGTTGGAAAAGGGAGAAGTCGTCGAAGTCAAGGAAAAGGTTTATCAGGAAGATACGATAGCCAATTATCGAATGGCGGTATTGGTTTTAAGTGCCGTCGCTTCGGCGTTTTTCCTGGTCATTCTTCTACTTCTCTTGCTCAGATAATCCATAAAATTGTCATCCTCGCGAAAGCCGGGACCCTAATCAATAATCGTTAATCCAAAATCATTGCTCATTAGCTTATGCCCCGAGGCGGCGCAAATTTTTCTTCCGAGGAGTTGGTTCGCGTCCTCAGCCATTACGACGTCGGCGTCGTTCATCAGATCAAGCCCCTGTCCGGCGGTAACCGCCGCGCGCCCAAAATGGTAGTCGTCTCCGAGCAGGGCAAGTTCCTCCTGAAGCGCCGCCCCCGCGGCAAGGACGACCTCTACCGCGTCGCCTTCGCCCACGCCGTCCAGTCCCACCTGGCCGCTCGCGCCTTCCCCGTCACGACTTTGCTCGCCACGCGCAGCGACGGCAGCACAATCCTGCAGCTTAACAGCCACATCTACGAGTTCTTCAAATTCGTCTCCGGCTCCCGTTACGACGGCTCGCCCGCTGCGACAATCGACGCCGGCCGGCAATTGGCCAACTTTCACCACCACCTGGCCGATTTCGCCCACGAATGGAAGCCGCTCCAGGCCAGCTTCCACGATTCATCGACCGTTCGCACGCACCTGCGGACCATCGGCTCCGACCGAACGGTCAGGCCCAGCGGCAATTCCCGCCTTTGCGGGAATGACATCACCCCCGCGAAGGCGGGGCTGCAGGCCACCGCCGAGGCCCTGACGATTCTCTATAACGAATCCAGCATCCAGGCCAACCAGTTGGGCTTCGATTCCTGGCCCCAACAGGTCATCCACGGCGACTGGCATCCGGGCAATATGCTCTTTTCCAATCGCAAGGTAGCCGTCGTGCTCGACTTTGACTCGATCCGGGTCGCCCCGGCCGTGGTCGATCTTGCCAACGGCATGCTGCAATTCTCCATAGTAGGCGGCAGGCCGAACCCCGCCGACTGGCCGGACTATTTCGACCAGGATAAATTCCTGCAGTTCCTGGCCGGCTACAAAAAAAAGGCGGGCCATGAAACGAGCCTTCTGGATGAATATAAGATCAAGGCCCTGCTCGATTTAATGATCGAAACGATGATCGCCGAGGCGGTACTGCCGATCGCCGCGACAGGCTTCTTCGGACACCTCCACGGCACGGATTTCCTCCTGATGATCCGCAGAAAAGCCGAATGGCTCAACAAAAACCGCGATGAGCTTACAGAGTTGATTTCATAACCACAGATTTCCCAGATTCTTTATTCACCACGAGGCTTGAAGATCACTGAGAAAAACAATAATCAATAGTAAATAATCAATAATCAATTATAAAAGCCACTGATTAACGCGGATAAACACGGTTTTTGAAAATTTTTTATTTTTTTTTGATTTTGTCATCTACATTTTGCCCCTGAGATACGCTATGTAATATGAAGGGAAAATGGTGATTGTGGAGAAATAGATATGTATGGATACGTTTCAGACAGTAATAGTCCGGTAGCGAGCGGAATCATCCTCGATAACTCTGAAGAATTTGAGCAATTGATAGCAGAATACCCGGAGCACGAGGTTTACCTGTTTTTAGGTACCGATATCGACATGGCCCTGTTCCTCGCCCCCGGCGTCTCGGCAATGCTGATAGAAAAAAGGGCCTCGCCGGACAAGAGTTTTTAAGTCCCTTCGAATTCCTCAGGGCAGGCTCCTTGCGGATTGCGTATTGCGAATTTGTCATTTCGACCGGAGTGATGCGCAGTATCACGAAGTGGAGAAATCTATTAAAACACTGTCATTCCTGCGAAAGCAGGAATCCAGAAAAGAGAGGTGAAAATGTCTTCTGAATATGATTAACCACGAAGAAACCTGGCGCAGCCTCGGGCTTCGCCCTTGGCCGCAACCAAAAAGTTCGTCTAATAGAAAAGCTTCGTAAAATCTTGCAAATACAAAGGTTACGAGTGGCCAAAACAAAAATCGAGCATAAAAAACAACGTTTTGAAAGATTGTATTACGAAGAACCACGAAGAAAGAATCGTTCACCCCATGAGATAGGCGAAGCCGCCATCTCACGGGGTAAATAGTAAATTGATGTGGACACCGATTAATACTGATTACGGGGAAAAATGACAATAATCAATCGAAAGTATTCTGTTGTTTACTTTTTCCTTTTGCCTTTTAACTTTTGACTTACTTTCGTATAATATTGATCAGCAACATTGATTAAGCGACAGAAGACTGAATTAAAAAATGCGAGTTTTTTGGGAGAAAGATATTTATGTGAAGAAATTATGCTGGGGAACTTTATTTGGAAATAGGTATGGTGTCCCTAATGGCACTAAGTTAAGGGGAATCGTGTGCAAGAGAGCAGCTTGTTTGCCAGCCAAATCAGCGAAATTTCCAATCAAGCGGCATCTGGCTCAACCTCTGAGACGATCAAATATGCTTAACTTAGTGCCATTATATGGTGTCCCCTGAATTCAGCCGTCCACTGAATTCAGCCGGATATGGATATAGAAAACCTTATCCTGGGTCGAAGTATACAAAGTAGTGTAACGGGAGAAATATAAATGGAAGTGGCGTTAGAAAGTAAGGCAGAACAAAAGGCTCAAGAGGCAGAAGCATTGCCGATCTTTGGTGGACTCAATCTCTTACATATCAAACGACAAGTTGCTTTTATAGTGAGCCTGATTGGTCGCGGCGGAATCTTCGATGAATATACGAGACACGACATTTCTCATATTAACAGTATGCTTCAATTACTTGAATGGATTATTCCTAAACCAACACAAGAGATTATGAGCACTGCAGACTGGTTGTTGGTGGTTCTTTCTGTATATTTCCATGACGTTGGTATGCTCGTCACACGTGAGGAATTCGAACTACGTGATGAGTCATCTTTTCCTTCATATTGTGAAGAGTTATTTAGTGGTCAATTTGGGGTTGATTACCGTGAGAAAGTTTATAGATTAGGCCCTGATGATACTGAAAGATTTCTTTATCAGGAATTTGTCAGGTTTCATCACCCGGAACGTGTCAAGGCTTGGGTGTCTGGAAAACCAACCAACTTCTTAGGAGTTGCAGATAAAGCTTTCGATGCAATAGATAATGTCCTTTCTTCTTTGGATAGGCAATTCCGGCGCAATCTTGGCATGATTTGTGCTAGCCATCACCTTGATGACCTCGTAAACTTGGATAAATACAAAGTCAATCGGGCTTATGGACAGGATTCAGGTGAAGTCTGCAATCTCCAGTATTGTGCCATCCTTCTTCGATCAGCAGATTTATTACATATCACTTGTGATAGGACTCCTTCTATTATTTTCAAACTGATAAATCCTACTGATCCGATTAGTCAACAAGAATGGGCAAAGCAACAGGGCGTTCGACGAGTTTGTCCTGCCCATGAGGTGACACATGATAGCCAGGAGAATGATTTTAGTAACGGAATGACTATTGACGTTCATGCATATTTCGAAGATCCCAAAAGCTTTTTTGGATTAACCTCCTATTTACTCTACGCTGAAAAAGAACTTGAGAAATGCTTTCATTGGGCAAAGCTTGCACAAAATAAAGCTGGTGTTTTGCATTGTTTTCCTTGGCGATATATTGATGATAGTAACATCGAGACCAAAGATTTCCTCCCACAAACATTTTCATTCAAGCTAAACCAAACGAATATACTAGATCTATTAGTTGGTCATACTCTCTATAATAATGCAGAAGTTGTCATACGGGAGCTTCTTCAGAATTCTTTAGATGCAGTTCGACTTCAACAATTAATTGATAGACAGAATGGCATGCCAATTACTGAAGGAGTAATCAATATTATCTGGGATAGCGTTACAAAGGCTCTTATCGTAGAAGATAATGGAACAGGTATGACTCAAGACATCATTGGGCAACACTTGCTTAATGTTGGGGCTTCTCGATATCAAGATACTGAATTCAAGAAGGACTTTCCTACATTCTCTCCAATCAGTCGCTTTGGAATCGGTATTTTATCTACATTTATGGTTTCAGATGAAGTTATCATGCTGACGAGTCATCCCGACGATGAGGAGGCGAGGGAAATTTCAATAAGATCAGTTCATGGAAAGTATCTCATTCGCCTTATAGATAAAAAATCCAATGATAATCAAGTTGGAACGCATGGTACTAGGGTAGTTGTTAAACTGCGACATAGTGCTAAAATCGAAAACATTTTGGACTCGGTTAAACAATGGCTCATACTTCCTGGCGAGGGAATCAGTGTGTTTGTGACAATAGATACAAAGGAGCCGGTTAAAATTGGATATTCAACGTTGAAGGAATCAGTACAAGATTTATTTGAGAAAATTGTGAAAGTAGATGAAAGAAAGAAGGAATCACAGAGAAATATAGAATTTCACGAAAAAACTGTAGGACCGGTCACTATTGTTTATGCATTAAGGTGGGATGAAAAGACTCTCGATTGGAGGTTCGTTAATACTCTTAGGACAATTTATGATCCACTTGCCCATAGTCCTGTGGTTGGAACCTGCTTCGAGGGAATAAAGATTGACGGACTAACGCCTGGTTTTGATGATGCATGTATTGTAGCCATGGCGAATTTTCATGGTAAGGATGCGCCAAAGACTAATATTTCAAGAAATGGATTTGAAGTCACGACTGAATATGAGAAGGCATTAAAATTAATATGTGATATCTATGCACAACACATAATGTCGCAATTTAATGAGCTTAAGAAACGTAAGGCTAATTCCCTTTCACGATCTATTAATGCATTAAATACAATCATAACTTCTTTGTTAGGTCGAAGTCACTATAAATCTGATTCTCTTCAAAACAAAATCTTTTGGGATGTTTTCGACCGCTTGCCAATTGTTCTCGTCGAAAAAGTTGGAGAACGTAAGTGTCTAAGCATTTGTGATCTAAGGGATAAATCACATATTTGGACAATTGATAGTCCTTTCTATCGATGGGCAGAAGGACTTCTCTGTGAAGTACCAAGATCTCTTTCCCTAAGTACTGTTGCTAATAGTTTGACAGAGGGTGCTTTTGTACTTAATAAGGAAACAATCCTTTGTATTTATGAAATTCACGAATTGATCAAACGTCGAATTCTCTCGCAAAGATCGATTGATTTAGTAAGTGTTGAAGACGCGTGTCGAAGAGTAGACTTACGTTGGACATTAAATAAAGACAGCTTAATCTGGTTAATGTGGGATGCGGATAAACTGTCATTTAACTGGAATCAGTTGTTTTCTAAGAGATCGTCGGCATATAGTCTTGTGAATATGATACCGATTAGAGGTGTGCAATTCTCTGGTTGTGGAAGCGAAGTGGCAGTAAAAGCACTTGGAATTTTACTATTAAATCCAGCTTCCCCTGTTGTAAGCTATATAATTGATCTAGCAAATAAATATCATGAAACTATGTCCAATGATACGCTAAGAGACCAGCTTGACCGGGCTTTACAAATGTTTAATATTTGTCTGCGTATGAAGGGAAATTTCATTGAAAAAGTGATAAAGGGGAAAATGCAAGTTTGGGATCAACATCTCTCAGACGTGCCGAAATGGCCCTATGAGGAAATAAAGGCTTTTTCTTCTTTTGCTGAGATTACGAATTGGGTATTTTTCGACCCGAACGAATTCAATTCAGAGGGGTCAATACCTTTCGGGGATAATTAAAGGTGTCCGCCTTCCCCATAGGGGCCTGTCCCATAGGGAGTACATTTTTCGCGATTTACGGAAGAAGTTTAAAGGAGAAAAGCATGGAATCTGTTCTTGGATTTTTTGGTCCTGGTCCGGCGGAGGTAATTCTCATCATCTTCATAGCGTTCATTGCATTTGTATTGACCGTCATAAAGGTGTTTAGTTTTTGTAGAATATTTTCCAGGATGGGCTACAGTTGGGCTTACGGTCTGCTTATGCTCCTGCCATTGTCAGAAGTAGTCATACCTCTGATTCTTGCCCTGATTGATTGGCCGGTTAGCAAAGAACTTCGTCTATTCAAGCAAGAGCATGGCGGCAACTCCGAGTAGGGTTTTAGCGAAAATTGGGGAGAGACTTTGTAATTTACGATTTATGATTTACTATTTATTATTTGATTTTTCTTCGTGGTTCTTCGTGTCCTTCGTGGTGAATTACTGTATTTAAAAAAGCTTTTTTCGGTGGGCCAAGCCCCACCCTACCTATTTATAACCGTGTTAATCTGTGTTAATCCGTGTCCCCGGGGAAATTCAGTATAGCGAATTCGCGATAGTACAGTCTTGCGGCTTTATCGTATGCCTTAGCGGCGTCAATTTCATTGCGGAAATTACCGATAATCTTTCTTGTGTTATTAATGCCAATCACGGCACGCCATCTTTTCTTCTTTTTGTTGTACCAGACACCGCGGTACTTCGAGGTGGTGTTGATCTTCGGATAGCGTGCGTTTTGGGCGTTCTCTGCGGGCGTGGCGGGGCGGAGATTCGCTTTGCGATTGTCCCAGCCGTTATGATTGATGTGGTCTGCGAAGAGGCCCTCCGGCACGTCTATGATTTCGCGGTGCATCGATATGTTCAGCCGCTTCTTTAAAGCCGGCGACCACTGGCCCCTTATGGCGTAATATGTACGGTTTCTTTTGCAGGCGTACCATTTGTGCTTGCTTAGACGGTCGTGGTCTTCGGGATCCACGATGGCGTACTTGCCCTGCGAGAGCCGGATCCTGCGGAAAGTGTAGCCGTAGCGCAGCTTTCTGTACCAGAGCACAGGCAGCACGGCTGGCCTTTCCAGCCAGCTCGGTATTCTGATTTTGATAACGAACTCGACGATTTTCCCCACCCCCCATCCCTCCGAATGGTCGGAGGGAAATTCTAAGCACCAAATCCGAAATACGAAACAAATTCAAAATGCTAATTTCAAATGTTCAAAAAGGGCGTCTGGAGCTTCGCATTTCAGTTTTGCCTTTTCCCTTTTGCCTTTTTACTTGTTTTTTTGCCGGAGGCAAAAAAAGCAGCCCCCCATAATTGGAGCTACCTGCGCGTTTGATGCGAAAATCTACAAAATTGTAGGCGGAGTTCTTGCCGTAAGTGCTTGTGGGGGAGGGAATAAAAAAAATTTTAA
>Ga0265594_1002444_pt1 | contig 13303 bp, 12 predicted proteins | sample saktaG_11_FD_190147 | JGI IMG/M metagenome (GOLD analysis project Ga0265594, IMG submission 190147) | Saline water microbial communities from Sakinaw Lake, British Columbia, Canada - sak_2011_5_24_80m | ecosystem: Environmental > Aquatic > Non-marine Saline and Alkaline > Saline ... | reverse complement strand
TTTTTCATTATTTCTTTGTCAAAAACTTCTTCAATAAACATCCATCTGGAACCAGTAACAATTCCTACTTTGTATTTTTCTGAAACTTTTTCAATAAAGTTTTTTGAATCTTTAAACCAAGTGTGTGGTTGGTTTTTTAACAATTCTAAAAAAGTTTTTCTTCTATATTCAACAAAACTTTCTAAACTAAAATTGTTTTTTTTATTATCCATTAACCAATAAGCAACATCTCTTGAATGTAATTGAGAAAGTTCTCTTAATTTTTGTTTTGAAACACGAAAACCAAAATGATTAATCGTTATTTTTACACTCTCAAGAATGAGAGAAATAGAATCAATCAGGGTTCCGTCAAGATCCATTAATACTGCTTTCATATGTGGAACACGCAAGGAAAGAGTTTAAAATGTAAGTGAAACAAAATTAACCTATATTTTTATACTTCCAAAAACATATTTAATTATGCAAAGAAAGAACAGATTTGTTACTACGCTTGGAAAGAGCTCTGCAGAATTGGAAAGACAAGCATACTTAGATAGGCATAAACTCCTCTTGCCAGCTTTACAAGACTTATTGTCTTCGCCAGGAGTTAGAAAGAGTTCAAAAGGAATAATTTTTGATGGAAAAAAAGGACCCCAATATGGCCCCATTCATATGGCTGAGATAGGCGCGGCTATAACAAGCCACCCAAGCATGGTTCACAGATTGAACGCAGAGAGAATTGCAATAATAAAACAATTAAGTGCCCTAGGGCACAAGCCAATAATAATGAAATATCGACTAGTTCATTCTGACCAACACATAAACAAGGTTAGAAAACATGGTAGAGTTATAAACGCAGAACCCCCTGTTGACGGGAATTACGAGGGAACATCCATGATTGGATTGAGAAAAAGAACACCTGTGTTAAATGTTGCATCATTATGGCCAAGAGATATGTGGACAAGATTTGGTGCCAAGAGAACAAAACATTTTGGAAAGAATTTTGAAAATGAAGCCGGAGAAGGAGGCAAAATAATGCCCGTATCAGAAAACGCATTTATTGTTAACAAAATTCTTAAAGAAAATGAGACAATAAAAAGATTACAACAACAAGGAGTAAAATTTTATTTTGTGAACTCTGGAGAATTTTTATCTCAATCATTAAGCAAAGCATATGGAAAAAAAATATTTACTATGCATGACCACGTTGATTTATTTGTTGGAGTTACAGGACGAGTAATGTTAGTAGATTATGACTTTTATAGACAAAACAGAAATGTCTTAAAACAAGCGGCAAGAGATAATGGATTAAAAATAGTTTATGTTCCTCAAGAAGAAGCAGAATTACAACCAGCAAATTTTCTTCCTTTAGAACCTGGAAAAATACTAATGGAAAAAAGAGCAAAAAAAACAATGCAATTTATGAGAGAAGCTGGTTTAGAAGTGATTCCAACCGCTGTTGACTTAAGAGCTAACCGTTTTAGTGGAGGCGGAGTGCGTTGTTTCATAAATGAACTATAAACAAAGCAATATAAATTTTAGCAAAGACTATTTCTTTAATGGTGCTACTGAGCAAAATGCACAAGAACCTTTAGTAAAGGTTCGCAAAATATGGGCTGCTGAAAGCGCCCAGATCGTCGACAGATTTTTCTGTCGCCCTGGTAGTGTAGCGGTTAAGCATACTGCCTTCTCAGAGCCTTACTAAGGCTCGCGAAAGAATTTGCCATTCACTAAAGTGAATGACAGAAAGCGAAAATTAGTTAGAGCTAGAATTAGGCAGTGACTCGGGTTCGAATCCCGGCCGGGGTATTAATATAATTTTATGGTAATATCCGAATTCTTATTAATTCAAACATAGCTTTCTTTGAAAGCATTGTAATCACGGGTTAACCCATTAATATACTTTGACCTACTGTGTATAGTTTATATAGTATTTTGTACTTTTATAATATAAATAAAACTGGGTTTAATTATGTCTGGAATTAAATTGAATAAGGGCGAAGTAATCATTGCCGAACTAAAAAATGTTAAACAGTTAGGCAGTAACTTGCCTTTTGGGGCAAGTGCGAGCATAGAAGCTTGGATTATTATTACAAACAAGCGAATTATATTCCCATATTATTTTTTTGGTTTTCCGAGTAAAAGATTTTGTCTTTCACAGTATTTTTCAAAATCAGATTCGAAAAAAAACAAATCTTTTTTTAGGACGTACCCTCCAATAGAAAAATACTGGGCAGAAAAAGGGAAATTTCACATTGCCTTTGAACCACTTGCTGGCGAGGTTCACGCAATTTTTCTTATAGATAACGCAGAAAGCATTTGTAAGAAAATAAAAACTGGGAAGAAGAAAAAATAGTTAACCACTTATTTTTTATATAACTTTCTTCTATACTTGTATTATAGTGAAGTTGAACTCAAAGAGTTGTTAACAAGGTGTTATTCGTCTTGTAGTTAACAACTCGGTCGGGGTATTAAAGTTTATTCTTCCCAATCACAATAATCCCACCAGTCAAGGCAAACAAAACATTCTTCGCCAACAGCACTATGAGTATCAGGATCACAATCATCACTCATTATAATATTTTTACATTCTCCTTCTTTTTGAGGACATAAATCTCTAAATTCTGAAAGATCAAATGCATTTGCTCCAAGCTTTTTGATTATAAGAGAAGAAATCTTTAATTCTACTGTGTCAAATTGTTGCAAAAAATAATTCTTCATTAAAACTGTTTTTGTTTTTTCATCATAGTTAATTGTTATTCTACTCCAGCCCCCATCCATAATAAAAGGGTCATCATAAGACTCATTCAAAGAAAAGAATCCGCTTTTGTAAGCTGTAACATAAACATCTTTTAATTCAGCTTCTGTGACTGAAAAACTTTTTTGCAACTCCATACCTTCCCCCATCTTTTTTGTTAATGTTCCTACCCCTAAAGAATCAACTTTAACTTCAAAAGAACCCCAGTCTAAATGCATTGCCCCACTACCATAAGAAAAAGAAATTTCTTGCGGATTTTCTGGCACAATACCAGAATCGCCCGTACACCCAACTAATAAAAACAATCCAATAAGCAACACAATTATCAAACCAATAAATAGTCTTTCCATGTTTATTTAAAGTCTAAAGTCATATTTAAAGGTATCAAAAACCATATTGACTAGAACAATTAAAAACTTAATAGCCTTTTTTATTTGATGAAGATAACTCCCTTAAGGATTCTTTTTATCCCACTAATTCTTTTTCCAATAATTTTTGCTACATGGATTGCAAGTGATTTTTACTTGCATTTTACAGGAAGCATTAATCCAATAACAAATAGTTGGATTGTAGTAATAGTAAATATAGTTGCTTTCTTAATGTTCTTGCTTCCACTAACATATAGAAGAAAAGCTAACTGGATGGAAAAAGGAATGGTTAGTGCTTTTTTTGTTTCTTTATTCATCGAAATGTATGGTATCCCTTTGAGTATTTTATTTGCTTCAAAATACTTATTTACTACACCCACAACACAACACTTCAATGGAATAATTTCAATAAATGTCTTAGGAGTAGACTTTTTGTTTGGTCTTGGAATGTTATTTGGTTCAGTGCTAATGATAATTGGAACAATACTAATAGTTATTGGTTGGGTTACTCTTTACAAAAATGTTAAGAAGAAAGGCCTTGTTACAAATGGAATTTACAAATATTCTCGCCATCCACAATACCTTGGTTTTTTGATGGTAATAATCGGATGGTTCTTTGGTTGGCCAACAATACTTGTCGCAATATTCGCACCAATATTAATTATAATGTATATTAGGGTTTGTGTAAAAGAAGAGAAAGAAGTAGAAAAAGAATTTGGCACTTACAAAGAATACAAAAAGAAAGTTCCTTTTATTTTGTGAATCCTCCCGAATTTATGACAAATTTAGGTCATTAAAATAAAAACATTTTAAAACTTGAAACCACATATTATTTAATGGACAAAAGAATTCTTTTTGTAATTATAAGTATTTTTATAATCGGGCTATTTCTTTTTTTAACTTTACAATTCTTTTCTAACGAAGTTATCTCACAAGGAATTATTCTAAAAGACTATACTATAAAAAAAGAAATTGTTATTGGGTTAGAAAGAAATGAAAAATATACTTTTTTTACAGAAGAACCAATTAAAGTTTTTTTAATAATTCCTGAAAGTATTGTTAATAGTGATGGAGAAATCAAATTTGGAGACAAAAAAGCAAATGAACTCATTAAAGGAAGATCTTATTCATTAGAAATAAATTCTAATGAAGACTTTTTTGAATTTTTTAGTCAAACAACTGAAAGAGAACACACTTCAATAATAATCCCAATTACAATGAGAAACTATCTTTCATTGAATGATGAACAAAGGGCTCAACTTGATACGGCAATTTTAAAATTAGGGAGTTTAGACGAGTCTAATTTTGAAATAGAATACAGTAAACAAATAATGAATGAGTTTGCACAAAATCTAATGTCTGTTGGTTTAGAAAAAAAAGAAACAAAAAAAGTATTTTTCCAGACAACAGATTTTGAATTCCAAAAAATAATGAGTGCATTAAACGGAGTGAATTTTAAACAAATCCCAGAATGCGGGATCGCTTGTTTAACTACCCCAAAACCAATTGGGTTATATGAAAAATATGAATTTGTTGTCAGCACACTACAAAATCAAATAAACTTTGCTGAAGGGCCATTAATTATCTCGTTGGAGCCGAGGATAGAAACAAACCAAAATGCTTTCTTAAAAATCGACAACTTAGAAGGAATCAATGTTTTTAATATTCTGGTTGATATTAGTGGAAAACAAACATTTGCTTTTGATGGAATAGTTAATGAAAAATATATCAGTGAGGGAGAGTATATTATTTACCTAAAACGAGATGGCCAAGTTATTTCTAATTATGAACAAATAACTGTTTCAAAAGAAGAATCTTTTGAAATACCAATTAAACAATTAAAGGCACTCCACCCCATGCCAAAAATTGTAAACGTTGGATTGACAAAACAATACCCAGACAACAATGCTAGTTATGTTGTGTTACTTGATGAATCTTTTGAAGATAATGGTAAAGCCCCAAGACCAATAATCGAATTTAACAATGAAAACATTGAGGTGAACATCGAATTTGAAAATGCTTATTTTTATGATGCAATAAAAATGTTTAATTCTTTAAGCCAGGCCGATGAAAAAAGCAGGGATCTTTTTAACTATCTTGTAGCTTACAACATCTCAGAAAAAGAAAATATCCTTTTTAGAAATGCAGAGTTATTGGAAAACAAATTTGATAGTGAAACAATTAGAGACAATCTTGAAAAAGGAATCATTTTTAAGAAACCAATTCTTATGAAAATTAATGTTACTTCAAAAGGATTGAACTTTGATGAGGAAAAAAACTTTGTTGGAAAAATTAAATTAGTTTCCTCGATTACAGAACAAAAAGAGATCGAACTTTCAATAAATGTAACTAAGCCCGGGCTTGTGATTTCTTCTAATGAAGAAAAAATGGGGATTGTTACCAAGAAAATTGCTCAGGAAAAAGGTTGGTTTTTTGAATCGGTTGAAAATATATTAGATAAACATGAAAATTATGAAAAAATTGATGAAATGAGTTTGTTGAAAACGTTTGGGAGTGATGAAGCCGATTTATTAAAACTCGAGTATAGTGTTGCTGGAAGTTTTGCAATGCGTTTTACAAATGAAGATGAAAGTACTGAAAGGTATTTTATGCCATTTGATTTGTTTTTGAGTCCAGATTATAGATATGCATTTAGATTTAAAGAAATACGAGACAAAAATACTTATTATGAATTTGCAGTCATACCTGAAGAATTATCAAAAGAAATAAAAGATGGAATAAAAAACCACACTATCAAACTTGATGAAGGAGAAACAACAACAATAGAAGGTATTTCATTCAGGAAATTTTTTTCATACTACTTCAAAAAAGGAGATAACGCCGAAATTGACCCCGGCCTAATTGTTACACTTCCAAATTATTCATGCTATTATAATAATTTGTTTTGTTTGGCGTTAGAGCAACCCGCAGAAGGACCCGACAAATATAAATATATTTTACACATGGACATATTTAATTTTGATAGTCTTACAAAAGTTGAAGAACTTGAATTTAAAGAAATTGACGTTACTAATGCAGGGAAAATTAGAGAAATTATTAAAAATGATTTAGCAGACAATACACTTTATTTACCAGGAGCATTGACAGGCGACATAAAAATACAATTTTCATTAGGCAAAACTAGGCAAAATATTCAAGTCTTCCACACAGACCCCTATTCCGACCGAACTTATACAGATCAAATAGTCCCAAAGATGATTTCACTTAATAAAGAAAAAATTACTCTAGAGTATGGAGAAAGAATACTTGACTTTGATCTTTGTAGTAAAGAAAAACAGTTTTGTGTACATTCAATTAAATCTGGCTCCGAAAACAAAAATGAAATATTAATTAAAATAGGTGAAGACCTCGCAAAAATTAAAACATTTAGCAAAAGCAATGTAAATGACGAATATATCAGTGGAGAAACTAGTATTAATAATGGAGATAAAATCTTTAATTTCTACACAGACACCTTGCAGAGTGGCATATATGAATTAATGATAAACCCAAAAATTGAATATTATAGATTTAAAGGAGAAGAACCAATACAAGTAATTAATTTTGGTAATTTAAACTTGGAAAGAGGAAAAGCATATCCTCGAGGAGATATTAATCTGACCTTTGTTAATTATTCTGAAGCAGCCCGAGATGTCTCTTTGGAGATAAATGGCCTAAGTGTTAGTGTACCATTTAATGGAGGGGGAAGATTTTTGAATGAAAACTGGCAAGTTAATACACAAAATGTTTTTATTGATCCTTCAATTGTAAAAATAAAGATTAAATCACAAAAACTTGAAAGAACTTTAAAAGAAGAGACTGAAATAAATTTATTTGAGGGAAAAAAACTCTTTAAAGATGGATTAGAGATTGAAATAAAAAAAATTGATCGCCTAGGTACAGTAGAAGCAAAAATAGATTTTTTATATGATAATTATTCTTATGAAGGAAAAATTAGTGGAAATATGTGGGGTAGCAAATTGTTTTCTTCATTTAGTGGAAGGTATGATATTGAACAAACATATTCTCATTGCAATGAAGAGGGGTGTTTTGCAAAAATAATTATTCAAGAATATGCAGTTACTTCTTCTGAAGAAAAAGAAGAAATTATTGAGTTGAAGGGACAACAAAAACTAAATAAAAATGGCCAAGAAATCTACGCAGTAAACGTTAGTGAAGATAAGATAGTTTTATTTGCAATAAAAGATCCAACCCACAACATTGGTTATCTAACACAAAATGGGAAACTTCAAAGTATTGGTATGAGTTTAGAAGTTTTAGAAACTAAAAAATCCGTTTTTAGAGGAAATGTTGTTTTTGCTCAAGGAAGCCAAATTGGAATCGAAAAAAAAGTTTCAAACCAAAAAGAAAAGATAAAAGAACTTGTTGAAAAATATTACAAAGAAAATAATATAAATTATGTTTTGTTTATTGGCGGAACAGAAAATATCCCAATTTTTGAAGCACAAGATTATACTTTGCAAGGGCTCAGGGTTCTTGATTTCTTTAACTATTCAAAGGTTGACAACAAAATTTTTGTTAGCCCGGGAAGAATACCATTTAGTGATCCAAAAAAAGTTATGGATTATTACCAAGACCTACAATACAACCGAGAATTCAAAAATAATTATAATTTAGTGTACCCTGATAAAAGAGGGGTTATTTTAACTGAAAACGCCTTAACTAACTTGTTGCTTTCTGGAATATTTCCAACAATAAATCTTAACGGGATTGAACCAGAATTTAATCTGAGCGAGGTTGTTGAAGAATTTGATGGAAAAGATTTTGTTGTTGAGTTCGCAAAAGACAAAGAAGAATTTAATGAATTTTTGAAACAAGCAGATTATTTTTCTTTCGACACACACGGTTATCCAACAGTATTTGCGATAAACAACAAAGAAAAAGAAGATGTAGATTTGTATAGTTATGAAAATATTCCAAAACTTGAAAACAGACCAGTGATGTTTGGACTTTCTTGTTCCACAGGAAGTTTTCTTGGAAGATCTTTTTTAGAAAAAGGAGCAACTACATATTTAGGATCAATAATTCCAATGATCGAAGTCCGTTTTCCTCTTGAAGGAAAAAAAAATATTTCAATTGGAGATTTTTTTAGAGAAAATTTCATTAAAATGGCAGACACGCGAGGAACAAAAAATCTTGAACAAATTGTATTATACGGAGATCCTTCTGTTAGAGCACCTGTTCTTTCCACGCTTGGAGAAACAAAAATAGTCCATGAAAACAAAAAAATAACTTTAACTATCCCCCAAATTATTCCTAGACAAATAGAAAATGAAATCCTTCCTTTTGGAAAAAATAACTTGAGAGCACTGTTATTACTTACGTCTGAAGAATCAAGAAAGATACTTGAAAAAGAATATACAGAAAAAACAATTACAATTGATTCGTCTAAAGAGAAGGATGTAAATATAATAATTATTAAGAGCGATCGTAATTTTGAAAATTTTTTAGTTATAACCGATTCTTCTGGAAATTTATTTGATATGAAAGGATATTATGTGAGTGAAAAAATAAAAAAGACAAAACTATTAGATTCTAAGGATTATATTGTAATTGTTAAGAATGATCCTGTCCCAATCAGATACAGAGAATATTCTAACAGCTTAGAAATATTAGATAAAATACTTAATGTTCCGTTCGAAGGATCTTCAATTGACAAAATTAGTGCAACCAAAAAGTATTTGATAAATGGAAAGGAGATACCAAGCAAGACAAATATAAATAATGGAAACTTGAGAGAATATCTTGACATTACTTATGAAGATTACTTAGAACTCCTCCCTTATCACCCATTAAAAAATGGTTTTCAAATCATTTTAGAATACGAATAAGAATTCAAACAAAAAAGGATTTTCTTTTAAACTCTATTAACTTATTTTTTTTATGGAAGAATGGGTTGAAGGAATTGCTTTTATTATTCTAAAAGATGGAAAAGTGTTAGTTGAAAAGAGAAAGATGGATAAGAAAGTCGACCCTGGACAAATAATTATTCCAGGAGGGCATATTGAAAAAGGAGAAACTCCTCTTGAAGCATGCAAGAGAGAACTAAAGGAAGAACTTGGAATTGAGTGCAAGAGGATTGATTTTGTGGTTAGGTTACAATATATTCATCCTGCTGAAAAACAAAACATTAATTACTACTTATGCAGAGATATTATTGGAGAAATAGAAACACTTGAAGCAGAAGAAGTTTTTTGGATTGATCCTGTAAGCGAAAAGAGTGTATTGAGCACAGAAACAAATGATGATGTTGATTTAAGAGCTTTAGAAAAAATGTTAGAGTTGGTTAAAAATGAAGAAAAATAAAAAAGCAAAAAAAAGTATTAAAGAAAATAAATTCCGGAGCGCCCACACGGAATCGAGCAAACACAAAAACTCGGACACTTCTAAAAAAAATAACAGAGCAAAAGGTTTTGTAAAAAAATACCCCGGTTTTGTTATTGCATTAGTTGTTGTAATAGCATTACTCATTGTTGCTGTGGCTTTAATGTTCCCACAAAGCGAGGATGATACTTTTGAATTAAATATGTACTCAAAAATGTATCACCAAGATAACCAATCTTATTTTGATGAAGTAATTGCTTCAATAGATACAGAATTAGAAAATGGAGAGTTTGACTCTGTGCTTAATGATGATTATTTGTATTCAATAAGAGATGATATTGTTTGGTTGAAAGAAAAAGAAAGTGAAATTTATCTTGGTTATAATGGAAAAGAACTATTTACAAGAGAAGTTGCATTCATGCAATTTTCTGAATTGGTTTTAAGTTTGAATGAAACCTTTTCATACGATATTTTGGAACCAGAATATGAAGCAACGATTTCTCTTGCACAAGAAAAAGAATTTTCTGTTCCAGAAATTATTGGAATAGAAGATTTGCAACAGATATTTGCGGAAGAAGGAGGAAATTACTCTGCAATATTTGATGAAACTATTAAGAGTTTGTCAACTGAATATTTTAATATGAAAAGAGCAATTGTGAATGGAAATAGTTCTATTGAAAGAAGATTCGTTGAGGCAAAAAAAATTATTTACTTTTTTGGGTAGTCATTTGTATTAATTGTTTTAAAGTAATTCCGCCAACAAGCATATCATTTAAGAATAATTTTCCTTGTTTTGGAGGGCATTTCCAAATCTTTTTGAATCCTTTTGAATCAATTTGTTTGAAATAATGCTTTATTTTTTTTGAATAAATTTTTGAAGTACTTGTATAATCCTTTGTTGTTTTTCTAAACAATTCACAAAAAGGATATTGTTCCCTATAACCGGGAACAACTAAGAAAGGAAATAATTTACAAGGAAACGGTCGTTCTTTGTAGATTTTGCAGGAATTGTTTTTGTTTAAAAATCTACATATCCCTTGGTTTCTTTTTAATGCAATTTGTGGAAGAATAAAAAAACTTGGTGGTAAATAAGACAGGTCGCTTGAAAGAATTTCCCCTATTCTCTTTGGAAAAAAAGCTGTTGGAAAAGTTAATATACCAGAAGTAGATTTTGGAAAAATCTTTACAAATAATTCACAATTTTCTTCCAAAAACTTTTTTTGAGAAAGTCTTAGTTTTTTAGCAATTTTTGGAACCTCTTTAGGAAGGAGAGTTATTGAATATCTCTTACAACATTCTCCACAAGAAAGACATATTTTTGTTTCTTCCTTTGAAGTCATTTTTTTCATAACTGAATAAAGAAAGAACCTTTTTAAAAAGAATAAAGTGGTCTGTCATTTGCTTTAGCAAATGGCAAGTACTTCGTTCCCGCCAGGCGAAAATGGCGAAAGAACCTTTTTAAAAGTAATTAAGTCCAAATAACTAAGTGAGCTGAAATAATTTTCAGCAGGGCTACCAAAGGTGCCCAGATCAATTGTGAATCAGTAGCATCGAGCAAAAGCGAAGATGGTACGCGTGTGCACGGAGCAAGCCGTGCCTTTATAGCTCAGTGGTAGAGCAGCCGCCTTGTAAGCGGCAGGTCGGGGGTTCAAATCCCTCTAGAGGCTCTTAAATGTTCAGTTCAAATCCCAAAGATTTAAATATTCCTGATTAACAGGAAGTTTTTGGAGATGAAGAACATGGACTTAGAAGTATTCAAAACAAATTATTGATAGATTGATATCAAAAGTTGGACTAAAAGGATTTGAAAAAAGTTATCCAAATGAACTCTCAATCGGAATGCAACAAAGAGTAGGTATAGCAAGAGCCCTTGCAATAAATCCACGCACACTCCTAATGGACGAACCCTTTGGTTCAGTTGACTATTTAACCAGAATAAAATTACAAGAATTATTAATGCAACTCTGGGAAGCATCAAAACCTTCAATAATATTTGTTACACACGATATTGATGAAGCGATATTCTTAGGAGAAACGTTACTAATAATGAGTAATCGTCCAGGCAAAATAATAAAAGAAATAAAAATTGACTTGCCAAGGCCAAGAACTACAAAAACATTGACAAGTAAAAGATTTAATCAAATAAAGAAAGAAGTGTTAGAAATTCTGGTTAACGACAAGCTTTAAATATCAGTTGCTACATAATTTCTTCATAAAGATTAGAATTAAACGTTAGTAAGCTACCTAGACAATTATTTTGATTTTCTAATTGTGTCACGTTTCATTTCAATTATTTGCGGAAGTCGTTGTTTAACCTTTCTAAACTCACGCATATTTGTTAACAAATTTACGAGTTCATCTTGCATAAATAATCTAACTCTTTGACCCCTACGATTTATGGCATAAGCCCGTTGTGAATATGCCACCAAATCAATCACTTCCCGTACATCACTATAAACTCGTTTTAAATACCCCCCATCATTACGTGCAAACAATATCGCATCATTTTTATTAGTATGATACTTTGCGAAATCACCAATCATTTTATTATAAGTTTTTCTAAAATAATTAAGCCCCCCAGGCTCTCTTAGATCAGCAGTCAATTCTCGCATAATATCTCTACTATATTCTCTAGCCATACTTTGTAAATTTTCAAGTTGTTGAACTCTCCCAGTTCTTCGTTTATGTGTTAGAATTTCATTAACAATTGGCAAAGCATTTTGCTTTGTATGTTCAAGTTCATGATCAATAATAGAATCGCCATAAACTCTCAATCCCTTATACTCTTCTTTTTTATGCCACAAGCTTTTCCTCATTATTATTGCTGGTGGATCAGTTGGCAAAACCCACGCAAACTTTGTAGGTTTTTTAAACTCATGCCTTGAAATATGATGAAAAACATAATCATCGCCTACCAAAAAAATTACTGCGTTTCTAGTGGGAACCAATTCAACCCCCCCCCTTAAACTATGCCAATTAGTTAATTCTTTAAATATCCTTTCAGCATCAACTCCGCCAGAAGTCTTTTTTATAATTTTTCCAATATCTTTATCAGTAATTCCCCATTTTTTAAATTTTCTTTTTAATTGTCGTCGGCTTGAAACCAGCGCATTTATTTCAGCCCGTGCTTCTCGTTTAGTTTTTGACATAGCATTAATTTTCCTAACTTGCTCTCTTAAAGAAGAAATGTTAACCGCCTCACCTACTGGTGTTTCTCTAACTTGCCTAAGCAATTGAGCCTGTAAATTTGACCCTTTAACAATTTCTTTTAATAACTTAGTCCGTTTTTGAGCATAACTTGTTGAAGGCATATTAAATTTATAACTTCAAACTTTTTATTTCTTCCTTTTAAACCAATTAAAGAACAACTAGACTCTGTTTAATCCCATGACAAGCTTTAAATATCTCTTAAGCTCTTAAATAGTCTAAGGATTAGAACTGAATGTTATTAAGTCCTCTAGAGGCTTTTCTTTTTTTGTATCCCTTATTTTCAGAGTCAATTCTTTTCTTAAGAAAAAAAATAAAAAAAATTAAGAATTAGAATTTAGGATACAAAAATATCCTAAAAATTGTTTAATAACAAATCAGATTTTACTCATTTCTGTCAAAATTATTTCTTCGAGGTCTTTTCTTCATGAAGCAATCTCTGCAATATACAGGTCTTTCTCCATCTGGTTTAAAAGGCACTTCTGTTTCTTGTCCACATTCAGAACAAGTTACTTTGTGCATTTCTCGGTCCCCGAACTTTTTTCGATCGTCCATTATTTTTTTCACCTTTTTATGTGCTTTCGCACGATATATTAGATATATGAGGGGTTTATAAAGAAAACGCGGGCCTAACTTCACTTTTTAC
>Ga0265594_1002442_pt1 | contig 13311 bp, 13 predicted proteins | sample saktaG_11_FD_190147 | JGI IMG/M metagenome (GOLD analysis project Ga0265594, IMG submission 190147) | Saline water microbial communities from Sakinaw Lake, British Columbia, Canada - sak_2011_5_24_80m | ecosystem: Environmental > Aquatic > Non-marine Saline and Alkaline > Saline ... | reverse complement strand
CTTGGGTGTAGCTATGACATAGCCTAGAGTTCCGACAGCTCCTAGTATTGCCACTATGAGAATGATGGATAGAATCCTGTCCAGTGACCTTTGTCCCCCCCAGAGAGCCAGACTCAAATTCAGGGAAACGGTAAACCTTTCCACCTCAGGTAATCTGCGCCGCCGATACCAGGCAACCATTGAGGTGGTCAGGATGAAAGTGGCGATGGAAATAAGGACTGGATACAGTGTGATGCCCCAGGGGGTGTAGTTAAGGGCGAGTCCGATGAGTGGAACTACAGCAATGGAGAGCCCAAAACTCAAAGCCACTCGTTCAATACTGTCCAAGGCATCTCTCTTGGGAAAGAGCGCAGCTATCAATGTGTACCCGGGGAAGAAGAGCAAGAAGGGCAACCCCACGATTATACGCAAAACGTTAGAGGGGATGAAGATGACGATAGCAATGAGCAGAATTGTGAGCAGGTTTAGGAACAGGAGTTCATTTTGAAGTCTTATCCTCATAGTAGGCTAATATCCTTGACCAGGTTCAGCGTAATAACTATACAACAGAACATAACTACAATCAAATGAGCCCCTATGTCTCAGCTCATTTTGCTAGCGATAGACCTTTGGCTTGACATCTGACGAAATACTTGACAAGTGTCCACTAATGGTTTAATATTATGCAAGGTAAAGCGTTGTGTAACATAGCTCGAGAGGGGTATAATGGAGCAACTTAGGGGAAGGGTAAGGGAACTGCGGAAGAAAAGAGGCTGGACACAGGAAGATATGGCACGAGAGATAGGCGTTAGCCTGTCCACTGTGCAGCGCTGGGAAAGGCAAGGTGGTGAGCCCACCCGCCTGGCTCGCAGAGAGCTTAGGCGACTTTTTCAAGAGGCAGGGATTGAAGGTGAGGAGCTTTAATGCGAGAGGCACTACGGAATTCACTTAATAAGCGGTTAAGCCTGTTCCAAATCTGGAGCCTATTAGTTATTAATAAGCAGCACATCCAATGAAATATAGCCAAGTTCATATACAAGAATTTACAATTGGAGAACGGGGTTGATGATTCCTATATCAAAGCCATCTTTGGGAACAGAAGAAAAAGAGGCAGTATCCAGAGTTTTGGAGAAGGGCTATCTGGCCCAGGGGAAGGAGGTGGAAAGATTTGAGCAAGAGTGGGCTAGCTACATAGGGACAAAGTTTGCTGTAGCCACAAATAGTGGCACTTCTGCTTTGCATATCGCCCTTGCTTGTTTAGGAATTGGGAATGGGGATAAGGTAATAACCACTCCCTTTTCTTTTATCGCCTCGGCCTCTTCTATCGTGATGCAAAGGGCAACTCCCATTTTCTGCGACATTGACCCCAGGACATATAATCTTAACCCCCAGCAAATAGAGGATAGGATTGACGAGAGAACCAGAGCAATAGTGACAGTTCACCTTTATGGTCAACCTTGTGACATGGGTCCTGTCTTGGCAATAGCCCAAAAACATAATCTCCATGTGATTGAAGATGCCTGCCAGGCTCATGGGGCTGAATACAGGGGGAGGAAGGTAGGCTCAATAGGGGATATCGGGGTATTTAGCTTCTACCCCACCAAGAACATGACCACCGGGGAGGGGGGGATAATTACCACCAATGATAAGGGGGTTGCCGAAAAAGCAGGGAAGCTTCGTGACCATGGGCAAGGGCAAAGGTATGAGCATGAAATCCTAGGCTATAATTACCGGATGACTAACATCGCTGCTGCCATTGGCTTGGTTCAGCTGAAGAAGCTGGAGCAACTTAATGAGAGAAGAATAAATAACGCAGCCTACTACAATCAGCGCCTGAATACTAAAATACAAAAGCCGAGTGAGATAGACAAGGTAAGACATGTATTCCATCAATATACTATCAGGGTGAAGGACAGAAAGCCATTTATAAATTACCTGGAGGACAAGGGGATAGGATATGGCATCTATTATCCTATTCCAATACATAAACAGCCTTTATTTAGAGAATATAACAGCCTAAATCTTCCCCAGGCTCAGGAAGCAAGTGAGCAGGTAGTATCGCTCCCGGTGCACCCAGCCTTAAATAGAGAAGAGCTAGAGTATGTGGCAGAGGTGGTGAATAGCTATGAAGGTTGGTAAGAATGTAATTTTCTATGGCAAGGTGAAGCTGGGTGAGGATAGCGTGGTTCAGGATAATGTTACCATTGGAAACGATGAGGGGGGGGAGGTAAATATTGGCCGAAGAGCCTTGATTCGGAGTGGTAGTGTGATTTACTCCGGGGTCAAAATCGGGGAAAATTTTCAAAGTGGTCATAATGTCCTGATTCGGGAGAACACGGAGATTGGAGATGACTTTCTGCTCGGAACAAACTCGGTAATTGACGGCAATTGTAAAATTGGCAATAGGGTGAAGGTGCAGACTAATGTCTATATTACTGCTTACACTACTATTGAAGATGATGTTTTTCTCGGACCCTGTTGTGTTACCACTAATGATAAATATATGAAGTACGGGCCGGTTAAGCTTAAGGGTCCGACAATAAAGAAGGGGGCTAAAATCGGAGCAAATGCTACTATTTTACCTGGCATTGTGATTGGGGACGAGGCAGTGGTGGGGGCTGGAGCAGTAGTGACCGCCGATGTAGCCAGTAAGCAGGTTGTTGTCGGCATCCCCGCAGGGAGAAAGAGAAAATGATATATTCCCTACCACCAGAAGAGACAGAAAGGAAAATCGCTAGTAGAGAGATAAAGATAGCCGTGATTGGCTTGGGCAGGGTGGGCTTACCCCTGGCAGCAACCCTTGCCGATGAGGGCTTTGAGGTTGTGGGGGTGGATATTAACGAGGAGATTATTACCAAGATTAGCATTGGTGAGTCACCCTATATTGATGAGGCTGGCTTGAAAGAGCTAATACAAAGAGTGGTCGCCAAGAAGACTTTTAAAGCCACTTCTCAGATACAAGCGATTAAAGAATGCGATTTTATAATCATCGCTGTCCCGACACTGATAAGGGGTGAGGAGCCAGAGATAGACGCTGTCCAGCTGGTAGCTGACGAGCTGGCTCAAAACTTCTCACAGGGTAAGGTGGTTGTTCTGCAGAGCACTGTCCCGCCTTTTACTACTCAGAATATTCTGGGAAAGGTGATAGAGGAAAGAACCGGGCTTAAGCCGGGGAGAGACTTTGGACTAGCCTATTCACCGGAAAGGACACAAGCTCCACAAGTATTACGGGATTTGAAGGCTTATCCCAAGATAGTGGGAGGAATAGACGAGAAGAGCACTTCTATTGTTTCAATGATCTATTCTACCTTTGCCCCCAGTATATTAAAGATGGGCAGCATTGCGGCAGCAGAGATAGAGAAGGTAATAGAAAATGCCTATCGTGATGTCAAGATAGCCTTTGCCAATGAGTTGGCTCGCATTTGTGAAATTTACGGCATTGATGTTTATGAGATAATCAGGGTAGCTAATTCCCAGCCTTATAGCCATATTCTGAGTCCCGGCTTAGTTGGCGGACATTGTATCCCGGTGGACCCCTACTATATTATCAGCGATGCCAGGGAAAGGGGAGTTATCCCCAAACTTATGCAAACCGCACGGGAGGTGAACGAATCTGTATTCCAACATGTAGTAGATATGGTAGATGAAGGCTTGAGTAAGATAACCATATTGGGATTGAGCTTCAAAGAAGATATAAAATCATTTGAAACATCACATACTCTAAAGCTGGTTCGCTTGCTGACAGAAAAAGGATACGATGTTACCGTTCACGACCCGTTTCTAGATGGCACTCAATTTCAATTCAAGACTGACCCTAACCTTTACCATGCCATAGACGGCTCGGACTGCGTTATCTTGTCTACAGCTCATTCCGAGTATGGTCAAATAGATTTTAGAAAGGTGAAGCAGATAATGAGGGGAGACCTTGTTATAGATATTAGAGGCGTATTCCATCCCCAAGAGGTATGGAAGCACGGATTGAAATATAAGGGAATCGGGAGGATTCTACGGTGATTAAGATAGGGGTAGTCGGTTTGGGCATGATGGGGCAGCACCATGCCCGAGTCTATTCTCAATTGGGATGTGAACTGATTGGAGTGGCTGACGCTAACATAGAAAAGGCAAGGGAAATAGGTGAAAGGTATAGAACCAGATACTACTCCGATTATGCAGAGCTGATACCTCAGGTTGATGCCATCAGCATTGCCGTGCCCACCACTCTGCATCGGCAGATTGCCATGGACTTTATTAGGCAAGGGGTTCATTGTCTGGTGGAGAAGCCAATCGCCTCCTCTACATTGGAGGCGGGGGAGATGATACGAGGGGCAGAGGAGAACCACGTCAAACTGGCGGTGGGGCATATTGAGCGGTTCAACCCAGCAGTATTAAGGCTGAAACAGATAATAGACCAGGGAACCCTGGGCAAGTTGATGATAATCTCGACGAGGAGGGTGGGACCTTTTGCCTCCAGAATAAGAGATGTGGGAATTATCATTGATTCTGCCACCCATGATATTGATGTAGCTAGATACCTGACGGGCGAGGAGCCAGTGAGTGTCTTTTCCAAAGCCGGCAGGTTCGGGCATCAGAAAGATGACCATGCTATAGTCATCTTGGACTTCGGGGATACTGCTGCCTGCATCGAGGTGAACTGGTTCACTCCTCATAAAGTAAGAAGCCTGGTAGCCACGGGGAGCGAAGGGATTGCCTACCTGGATTATATTGAACAGGAGCTTACGGTACATAATTCTCATGGCATGGAGATGATAAGAGTTGAGAAGGCAGAGCCATTAAAGCTGGAGTTGGAGCATTTCCTGAAATGTGTGCAAAATGATACTGAGCTGCTGGTCAATGGTTATGATGGTCTGAGAACATTGGATATTGCCTTACAGGCAGAGCAGGCAGGTGGCAATGTTCAAGGGTTATAAGCTGGGTATAGTGGTACCGGCATACAATGAGGAAGAGCTCATTTCAGAGACACTGGAAGGCATGCCACAGATTGCTGACCGCATCTATGTAGTGGACGATGGCAGTACTGACGCCACCCGCCAGATTATCGAAGGTTTCGCTGGTGAGCGGTTTTGTATCCTGCCCAATGGTCAGAATCGGGGGGTGGGGGCAGCTATTGTCACTGGATATAAGAAGTGTCTGGAAGAGGGTATGGATATTGCTGTGGTAATGGCAGGTGATAAGCAGATGGATGCTAAGTACCTCCCTCAGCTTCTGCGTCCCATTATTGAGGGGAAGGCCGACTATGCCAAGGGGAACCGTCTTTCCAGGCCTGGACATCGTAGTGGCATGAGCAACTGGCGTTTCTTCGGCAACTGGCTGCTGACCCTGCTTACCAGGATTGCCTCAGGGAACTATAAGTTAATGGACCCACAGAATGGATACACCGCTATAACTCGAGCGGCGTTGAAGCAAATTAACCTTGATGAAGTTTATCCCTGGTATGGCTACTGTAACGACATTTTGGTGAAGCTGAATGTTGCTGGCGGCAAGGTTGCTGATGTGCCCATACCCGCTCGCTATGGCAGGGAGAAATCCAAGATAGAGTATAGTAGTTATATAACCAGGGTTTCTCCCCTCCTGCTGCGCGGCTTCCTGTGGAGACTCAAGATGAGGTATCTCGTGCCGATATGGAGGCGATAGCCCTTGCTCGCAATTACAGTAGATATAGAAGACTGGTATCATATTCCCTCGGTCACTGGCTCGCCCTTCTCTAAGTTCAGGGATGTCGATGAGTTCTTTAGGGATTGGAACGAGCGCTATGACTACCTGACCGAGCCTACCAGAAGGGTATTAGAGATGCTTGATGAACTAGAGGTTAGGGCTACCTTCTTTGTGGTAGCTGATGTAGTTGAACATTACCCGGGATTGGTGCAGCAGATTGCTACCCGAGGACATGAGATTGCTTGCCACGGCTTGCACCATGCCTGCAAAATACACCCTAAGACGAAACAGCCACTGATGTCACAGGATGAATTCGAGGAAAGAACACTACAAGCCAAGAATATGCTGGAGAAAGCTGGTGGGCAGGAGGTTATAGGATACAGGGCACCGAATGCCTATATCGCCGGCTGGATGCTGGATTCGCTGGATAAACTGGGCTTCAAATATGATTCCTCGGTCTGTGTTAACTCCTTCTACAATAAAACGGATTCTCAGCGCAAAGGTGTTGATACCAGACCATATTATCCCCGGAGAGGCAGCCTGGAGCCGGGGAATGAGAAGCGAATTTTAGAGATACCACTCTCATACTTTAAATTTGGACTTAAATTTCCCACCGGTGGTGGACCAATGCTGAGATTCTTTGGTGCCAGGTATATCATGCTCGGACTCAAGCAGAGCCTTAAGAGGGGAGACACCCTGATTTACTTCCACCCTATTGACATCTCTGACGAAAGGTTTCCTGGGGGATTCTCAGCTCAACGCCCATTCTACTGGGCGATAAAAGGGCAGGTTGTAGAAAGAAGAATAAGATATGTCCTTCAGAATATTAGAATGAAAACGAGCATTGGCACCTGTACGGATATAATTAGGGAGTGTTAAAAATGGTATCAGCAAGGGATAGAAGGAACCTTGATGAAATAGCTGAGTATTCTGGTAGGAACAAACCTCTATTTAAGGTTCTATTTATAGTAAGGTTTTTCAAGAATTGGATATTGGAACGACTTGCTTCCTCCTTTCCTATTCCATCCTGGAGGGTAGGATTACATCGCTTGAGAGGCATCAAGATAGGTAAGGGTGTTTATATTGGTTATGGTGTAGTCTTCGACAGGATCTACCCTGAGCTGATTACGATTGAGGATTATGTAGAAATCGGTGATAATTGCATCATAAGTGTGCATAGTCATGGTCCAGCGCTCCTGAAGGATTTATATCCAAGGATAGTAGCGCCGGTTAGAATCGAAAAGAGCGTCTGGATACCCCCTGGATGCATAATACTGCAAGGCGTTACTATCGGAGAGCGGTCGGTAATTGGTACCGGAGCTGTAGTCAACAAAAGCATACCCCCGTTTAGCGTAGCAGTGGGGATTCCAGCCAAGGTGATAAAAAAATTGGATGTTGAGGGAGGGACGAGAGACGGGTCGTGAGGATAATAGTTGATATTGGGCATCCAGCGCATGTTCATTTCTTCAAGAATTTTATTTGGGAGATGGAAAAGAGAGGGCATGAGATATTAATCACGGCAAGTAAGAAAGAAGTAACATTAGACCTATTGGAAGCCTATAACTTCGATTACATTTTTACTTGTAAGAGATACAGCGGAATCGAATTTGGTTATGAACTAATGAAAAGGGACGTCCAGATGTTCAATCTTTCAAGAAGGTTCAAGCCGGATGTGATAACCGGCATACATAATACGATTGCAGCACATATATCGAGAGTAACAAGAGCAAAGTCAATCATTTTTACCGACTCTGAGCACGCCAAGCTTGCTAACATGGTAACCTTTCCCTTCGCCGATGTCATCTGCACCCCTTCCTGCTTCAAGAAAGACTTGGGCAAAAAGCAGGTAAGGTATAATGGGTATCATGAGCTGGCTTATCTTCATCCCAATTATTTCAAGCCTGACCCTTCAGTGCTCGGTGAACTGGGTCTGACTGAAAGTGATAAGTTTATCATTATTCGCTTTGTCGCCTGGCAGGCAACCCACGATATCGGTCAGCATGGCTTTAGTATGGAAGCAAAACGGGGGCTGATAAAAGAGCTGGAGAAGTATGCCAGGGTTTTCATCACCTCGGAAAGCCCCTTATCCGGTGAATTTGAGCAATACAGAATAACGACTCCACCAGAAAAAATCCATGACCTGCTCTATTATGCCACTTTGCTTATTGGCGACACTCAAACGATGACCACCGAAGCGGCAGTTCTGGGCACACCGGCAATTCGCTGTAATTCCTTTGTTGGCCCCAACGATATGGGTAACTTTATAGAACTGGAGAATAAATACGACCTGATTTATTCCTTCCGTGAGCCAGATAAAGCAATCCCAAAAGCTCTGGAGCTTCTACAGCAACCAGACTCAAAAAAGCAGTGGGCGAAGAAGCGCCAGAGATTACTATCGGACAAGATAGATGTTACCCAATTTATGGTAGATTTCATTGAGAACTACCCTCAAAGCTTTTATAGGTATAAAGAGGGAAGTAAGAGCTAGTTATGAAAATTGCCTCAATCGTCGGAGCGCGCCCACAATTCATTAAATGTGCGCAGCTCTCAAAAGAGCTGCGAAAATCGCACCAAGAGATAATAATACACACCGGGCAGCACTACGATTATGAGATGGACAAGGTTTTTTTTGATGAGCTAGAAATTCCAGAACCAGATTACAATCTGGGGGTAGGCTCTGGAACACATGGAGAGCAAACCGGGGAGATGCTCAAAAAGATAGAACGAGTTCTGATACAGGAGAAACCCGATTTAGTTCTAGTCTACGGGGATACCAATTCCACACTTGCCGGAGCCTTGTCTGCTGCTAAACTGCAAATTAAAGTTGGGCATGTCGAGGCTGGGTTAAGAAGCTTTGACAAATTAATGCCTGAAGAAATCAATCGAGTATTGACCGATCACTGCTCCGATTATTTGTTTTGCCCTACACAAACTGCTGTCGACAATCTGAAGAGGGAGGGCATAGTCAGGGGTGTTTATCTAACTGGAGACGTGATGGTAGATGCGTTGCTCCATAATAAGGAGACCGCTGAGAGATCCGAGATACTGAGCAAGCTCGGCTTGGAAAGCAAGAAATATATGGTTGCTACCATTCATAGGCAGAGTAACACAGATTGCGAGCAGAGTCTTACAAGTATCGTAGATGCCTTCTGTGAAATTGATGAAATAATAGTATTTCCGCTCCATCCTAGGACAGAGAAGTTACTAAAAGAGTATGGCCTATATGGCAGACTAAGGGACAAAGTCAAGCTGACGAAGCCGCTCGGTTACCTTGATTTTTCGAAACTCCTTAACCACGCCAAGAGGATTTTGACTGACTCTGGCGGTATTCAAAAAGAGGCATACATACTTGGGGTACCCTGCATCACATTGAGAGATAATACCGAGTGGGTAGAAACATTACAAGGCGGGTGGAATGTATTAGCGGGCACTAATGAAAAGAATATACTCCAAAGTGTGAAGAATTCGGCTCCGCTAGAAAACCAGGCCGCTATATTTGGGGAAGGCGCCGCCAAGATGATCGCAGAAATAATATGCGGAGATTAGCGAAAATACGATGATTCAGATAAAACATGACTTGGTAAATCCATACGCAGCGTACGCGCTCAACCACTTCCTATTTAAATATGGAATATCGGCAAAAATCAATGAGACTGAGAAGGCAGATATTGAAATAAGGTGCGCTAATTCCGAGAAAAAGGATACCTGCGCTAGAATCCTCATCCAAATCTCTTCCGCCGTGGCTCAACCGACCATCAGGGGTCACCTGAAAACGGAGGAGGAAATCCTACCTTTGTTTGAAACGCCGCAAAAATTAAAGGTTGATGGCAAAGTCGTTGCAACCTTTCAAAGTGAGGGTATTTCCTATGCGTGTGCCATTGCTGGCAGTAATAGGCTGACCCTAGGGTTTGACATATTCAACGAAATCGGACAAATACTAGCTGGCCATCTCGATGCCATATTTGATAAACAGGATAATGAAAGTAAAATGCTAATGAAGATACCGTTGGTGGATATTTTTGAGGAATTCCTCTTCCACTCCCTGCGACCTATATGTCAGAAAAACAGCATTGACTTAGAAAATAAGCCATTCTGGCCCGATGGAAAAAGGTTTGCTGTCTGTTTAACCCATGATGTGGACCGAGTGTATAAGACATACCAATATCTACCATCGATATTAAAGAACATCAAAAAGAGAAATCCTCGAGGCATAGTAGAACAGATCAAGTCAATGCTTTTTGACCACGGTAAGAATAATCCCTACTGGACTTTTGATAAAATTATGAACCTTGAGAACGAGCTTGGAGTAAAATCAACCTTCTTTTTTCTAAATGAAACTGGCAAACTAAATCCATTTGGCTTGAAATCATGGGTATTGTTCCGTGGGCGGTATAAGATTGATAGCCTGGATATTGTAGAAATAATAAGGAAGCTCCACAGTGAGGGCTTTGAAATAGGCGTTCATGGCTCATATTACTCATATAACAATGAGAGTCTCCTCAGAAATGAAAAGGCAAGGTTAGAAGAGATACTTGGTGACAGTGTTCATGGTATTCGGCAGCATTACCTCAATTTTGACCCTGAAAATACATTCAAGATGCAGGAATCGGTGGGTTTTGAATATGACACTACCCTGGGATTTAGAGAAGGTATCGGATTCAGAAGGGGAACTTGCTTTCCATACCACCCGTTTGACTTCAGTTCAAATGGAGAATTGCCAATATTAGAGATACCGCTTCTTATTATGGATGGAGCAATTCCTGGTGATAAGGCTATCTTGGAGCAATGTATTGAGATAATGGATATAGTGGAAAGAAGCAATGGTGTGTTGACGCTATTGTGGCATCAAGATCGGTTTAGCGAACTAGATTCTCCCGGCTGGACCGAGCTATATAAAAAACTGGTAATAGAGGCAATAAACAGGAATGCCTGGATTACAACTCCCCATGAATTATACAGGTGGCTAGTTCACGAGCGAGAGAGCGCTTAAATAATAATATGGTAGCATGGCTTATCTCAAGCTGGAGCTTTGAACCCCAGGTTTCGGCAAGCCAAAATGAGGGTAATTATGCTGACACCAGATGAGATCGTAATCAGAGAATACAAAGAGGGGGATGAGGCGCAAATCAATCTTCTGCATAACCAACAGTATGGCACAAATAGGAGTCTTGAGGAGTGGCAATGGGAATTCAGGGATGGTCCCTATGGTGAGTCAATCCTCGCTGTTGCTGAACACAACGGAGAGATTGTAGGCACCCAAGCCCAGTTGCCTATACTTCTTTCATATGGAGGACAGGAAATTCTCAGTGCTAAAACTGAGGCAACCCATTTGAAGAAAGGATATAGGGGTCAAGGCATCCTTGAAAGGCTTCATAATAAATGTGATGAGCTAGCTGCTAAAAGGGGTATGGCACTCTTCTGGGGTTTCGATAAAGAGAATGTGGCAAAATCTCACATGAGATCTCAATATCAGGTTCCAGGCAGGTTAAGCCATGCTATTCTTACCCTCAACCCATCCCAAACCTATCAAATGTATAGGGATAGAATCCCTGATGAGGTAAAGAAGCGGTTTTCTATCCGAGTGGGTCAGATGCTTTTACTTCGTGCTTTTACTGTGGCTGGCTTTCTTTGGTTTAAAATAAGGAGCCACAAAATGAATCCTAGCTCCAGATTTAAAGTTGTGCCAATAACCCAAGCCGATGACAGGCTTGATGCTTTCTGGGAAGCATTCCGCCGGAAAGGGGAATTCTATACCATAGCCAGAACCTGCAGTTATCTTGACTGGCGAATCTTTAGAAATCCTAATGTGACCTATCAATTCTTGGCAGCGGTTGAGGGTGATAGTATTCAGGGATATGTTATCCTGAGCAGAAGTAAACATGAGAATGTGGGATACATAACCGATTTGTGCGTGCTTGACGAGCACTTTGAAGAAGTGGCAGGGTTACTAATAAGCCATGCTGTAGAGTATTTCCGGTCTCAAGGTATTGCCTTTGTTAGTGCCTGGCGTATCGGTAACAACCCCGAGTCGAAAAGATATTCGTCTTGGTTAAAAAAGTTTGGCTTTCTACCTCTGCCCCTAGGAAGCTGTGTAGTGCTGAAAGTGTTAGCTGAGGAGGGGAGCCTTCCTGCTGAACCAAGCGACTTAGACAACTGGTTCATCACCGAGCTTTTCAGTGAAGGCGCAGGATAAGATTTAGAATTCAGCAATGCCCAATATGATGAGAAGGTAAAGATATATGCAGACTTTGAAGATCTTAGAGAGAAAGGAAGTCTATCGTATTCTTTGGAATAGCATTTTTGGGAAGGGTAAATGCGGCAACTAATTGTAAAAATTGAAGATAAGAGAGCGTGGATTGGGATTGTTGGCTTAGGATACACCGGCTTACCTTTGGCACTGACCTTTGCCGAGAAGTTTACAGTTATCGGATACGATACAAGCAAAGAAGCGATTATCCCGCTGCTTAATGGCAACTCCCCTATTGGCGATGTAAAAGACAAGGACTTGAGAGAGTGCCTGGGTAAAGCCTTCCCTGGGCTCTAAAATGCTAAAGTATCTCAAGATAGTTAGTGTGATGGGAAGGGGAATAGACCTATGATTTCAATAAAGCATAATATAACCGACAGTTATGGACAATATGGGCTTAAACACTTCTTGTTCAAGTATGGAATCTTGGCAAAAATCAAAGATGGTGGAGAGGCAGATATTGAAATAAGATGCGGTTATTCGGAGGGAAATGATACTGGCGATAGGATCCTTGTTAAAATTCCCCCTGCTAAAATTCAACGGGAAGTCAAGGGCTATCTAAAAATGGGTGGCGAAACCCTGCCTTTGTTTGAAACACCGCGGGAATTAAAGGTTGCTGGTAAAGCTATGGCAACTTTCCACAGCGAGGGCGTCTCCTATCCCTGCATCACCCTCAATAATAACTGTCTGTTAATAGGCTTTGACCTGTTCGGTGAGATCGGGCGCATACTAGGAGGTGACCTAGAATCCATATTTGATAGGCAGGCTATTTGCGCGTTTGTACACTCAAAGTCTCCCTCTGGGCATCTAAATGCTATGGTTGATAAGCAGGATAGAGAAAGTAAAATGCTCATGAAGATACCTGTGGTTGATGTTCTCGAAGAACTCCTCTTTCAGTCCCTTCGACCTATATGCCAGGAAAAGGGTGTCGAACTAAAGGCTAAACCTTTCTGGCCCGATGGCAAGAAATTTGCCCTCTGCTTAAGCCACGATGTGGACCGAGCGTATAAGACATACCAATATCTACCATTGATATTAAGGTATCTTAAAAGGGGAGACCTCTCAGCTGTAGCAAAGCAAATTAAAAAAGGGGTAGACCTCCCAAGTGCAGCAAGACAAATCAAATCAATGCTTTTCGAGCGTGGCAAAAATAATCCCTACTGGACTTTTGATAAAATTATGAACCTTGAGAATGAGCTCGGGGTGAAATCAACCTTTTATTTTATCAACGAAACTGACAAACTAAATCCATTTAGTTTAACATCACGGATGCTCTTTGGAGGATGGAATAAATATAAGATTGATAGCCTGGATATTGTAGAAATAATAAGGAAGCTCCACAGTGAGGGCTTTGAAATAGGCGTTCATGGCTCATATTACTCATATAACAATGAGAGTCTCCTCAGAAATGA
>Ga0265594_1002441_pt1 | contig 13324 bp, 7 predicted proteins | sample saktaG_11_FD_190147 | JGI IMG/M metagenome (GOLD analysis project Ga0265594, IMG submission 190147) | Saline water microbial communities from Sakinaw Lake, British Columbia, Canada - sak_2011_5_24_80m | ecosystem: Environmental > Aquatic > Non-marine Saline and Alkaline > Saline ... | reverse complement strand
GGCAAAGCTGCCCTTGCAGGCTTCAGCATTTACCCTTACGAAGCATAGCAATCCAATGGCAACTGCCTTGCCGTGGGGGATGTGGTAATGCTCGCCGATGGCGTGGCCGATGGCATGTCCTAATCCCAGGCCCTTGGCAAAGCAGATACCACCCATCATTGCTGCCATACTAATATCTTTCCTTGCATCTAGGTCCTCACCGTTAGCAACCGCCTTCCTTAGACTCCTGCCGACAAGTTTGGCGCCATAGAGCCCAAGTGACTCGTAGTAGGGATGATAAGGAATAGACATGGCTACATAACCTTCAATGCAGTGAGAGAGTGCGTCCACGCCGGTCTGTGCGGTAAGCCCCGCAGGCATTGATACGCAAAGACCAGGGTCAACCACAGCGAGTTTTGGCACCAGCTTGTTGCTCATGTAGATAAGTTTGATGCCGCGTTCAGTGTCGGTGATTATGGAAAACTGGTTCACCTCACTGCCGGTGCCGGCTGTCATAGGAATACAGATTAACGGAGGTAGTGGGTTCTTGATTTTAGCCCCACCGCCAACTGCGCTGTCGAATTCGGTGAGGATGCCGGAATGAGATACGCGTATTGCTGCAGCTTTGGCGGCATCCATGTTGCTGCCACCACCCAGGGCAATGAGTCCGTCACAGCCTTCGGTTTTATATACCTGGCCAATCTTTTCGATTTCATCAAGCGGAGGGTCAGCCATGCCCTCCGAAAAGATGGTGCTTTCTACGCCAGATTTTTTAAGAATATCGGCGAACTGGTCGGCATAGCCCAGTCTCTTAGTAGTGCTGCCGCAGATGAGCAGAGCTTTGCTTATACCAAGTTTCTTTGCCCTTGCACCAAGCTGGTTAATTACCCCAACGCCAAAAAGAATATCGGGAATTACCGGGAAGCGGACTTCCCACGATTTTGGTTTTTCAACAAAGGTTCCCATCTTATCCCAAATAGTGTTGAGTTCTTCATCTGGGATGTCAAAGGTCTGGTTGCTTGGGCTGATAACTTCCTCTTTAATAAAAGCGGGGTATTCAAAGATTTCCTCTAATCCGGCTGCGTGATTAAATGCTAGCTCATCTCGTATCGTCTGTTTGCCGATATTCATCACATCTTGCCCGGTAATGGAAAGGCCGAAGCGGGCATTTATAAGGCTGGCCAGGAATTCGTATAGCGAAGCTTGGCCGCCAGGAACCGCGTTAATGCAGTAGCCGAACGCATCCGCCGCTGCGCACTGTATCTGAAAGCGGAGCGAGTTCTCGATCTGACCTGTTTTAGAGGTTGGCTGGCGATACGTTAATCCGGCTGTATGGTCAGCCCCCATCGGGCTTGTGGCATAGGTTACGCCGATACCCTTGACTGCCCTTGCGTCATGGCCGGGCATAGCCTGTCCCCTCATAGCAGGAATACGTTTTACACCAAGTGCATTGGCGGTAGCAACCACACCGTTGGCAAGTTTTTTACCAAATTCTGTGCCTTGCTCAATTTCACCGAACAGCTTCGCCGCAGATTCTTCACTACCCCATTCCATCTTGCCGGCACTCGCGGCAACACCCAGTGCGCTGCCTACCTCAATTAGATCGATACCGAGATCATCACAAATATGTTTGAGGCGAGCAATAGCATTGTGGTCCAAAATATCAAGGTTGGTGCCTAGCATGGCTATGCCTTCATATTCATAAGCCGAACAGAGACGCTGACCATCGGGTCCGTTATAGATAACGGAGCATTGCACAACACACCCGGGCATACAACCATGAAAGCGCCCGCCATCGTTTATGATACGTTGTCTTAAAACATCCTGGCTGACCTTTTCAAATTCAGGGGTACTGCCAGAGGTGTAATTATGACTAGGCATCGTGCCCTGGCGATTATTACTCCTGACCACAAAGGAAGTGCCAAAGGTAGAGAATAATCCACAACCAATATCCCGCTTGATTTTATCAACCCAGTCCGCTACTGTTGACTTGAAAGTTGCGCTGTCGGCAATAACTATCGGTGGAGCGCCGGTATCATCAATGATAATTGCCTTAATCCCCTTGCTGCCCATAACAGCCCCCAGGCCACCTCGGGCAGCGTTTCTTGAGGGATCTCCGAGCATATCGGTTAGGGAAACAGTGGCAGCCTTGTACTTTCTCTCACCTGCAATACCGATAGAGATGACTGCAGCTTTTTTATTGAAAGTGCTGAAAAGCTTGTCGATTAGCGCATAGTTCTTTAAACCCTGGTATTCATCTGCCGGAAGTAAAGTAGCAGCTTCTTTGTCGATCTTGAGGAGATAATATTTATCATTACTGGGAGCATTTTCAATGATGATTGCACGAATTCCCAGTTTGTCCATCTTCTGCGCTGCGATACCACCAGCATTTGCCTCTTTTATACCTTTTGTGAGCGGACTTTTACTCCCTATTGAAATTCTACCCAGCTGAGGGGCCATGGTACCAGCAAGAGGACCAGCAGTGATGATAAACTTATTTTCTACCCCGAGCGGGTCAGCCTTAGGCGACACTTCAGCATTCATTATTTTGGCGATAAGAGCTCTCCCGCCAAGTAAGCGCCATTCTTCAGGAAGTTCTTCGTAGGTCGCCTTTAATTGTTTCATGTCAACACGTAACGTTCGCATTCCCACCTCCACTTATCTAGGAAATATGCTTATAGGTTTTGGCTTAATGACATACAACTATCCCTTTTAACATCGTAGAACTCCCCTCTCAACTGGCCTAATTTTCGGGAGGGAGGGGGGGGGGGAATCATAATAAACAACTGTGGTATATAAGAAGTATATAAGAAATTAAGAACTGTGTCAAAAAATTATGCTCGTTCAATATGATTAGTGACATATTACCTCCCTTCTATTTTGCTGATATTGTTCCAGAAACTCCTGTGGAGTAAGGTATGCCATGGCTTGATGGGGTCGAACAGTATTCTACATCTTCTCCCGTTTTAGCAATGCCCGATTCAGTTCTGGCAGCTCAAAGCTGGCATCAGTTACTTCGTAAAACTCCTCGGTATGGGTCCTCTGTGCCCTTTCCACATGACCATTAAGCTTGGGTGAGCGTGGTGGTAAGACAAATAGTGTTATGCCTCTCTCCTGACACTCTCTCTCAAAGGCATCCTGAAACTCTGAACCCTCATCTACCTGAATAGCTTTGATAGGAAAAGGCATTCGCTTTAGTAGCACATCGATAAACCATAATTTTCTAAAAGTAACCTATGAAGCATAGTGTTAGAATCTGTCGGTGAGACTTAGATAGACAAAGCAAAAACTAGTTCAAGGGTTCTGTCTATAGTCCACTGCCGCCCACCATATCCGCGGTTCTATCTGAGTAACTGCTATCAAGGGTGCTACTGAGACACAAGGCCAATAAGGTACCCAAATTACTGCTGCCCTACGCTGAAGACAGTGATATTGAAGGGCCGTTCAACGCTATCGAAAACATATGAATGGCAAGAGTGGCAAGGATAGGGTTATCCCCTTAGCAGCAAGCATCGCTCAAAAGCTACAAAACTTCACCAGAGGCAACAAGCCGATGAAGAGATATTCAGGTTTAAGACAACTTTTACCCAAGGGATAGTGCAACGAGCCTTTACCCCTTCAACCTTTTTGCCTAATAGCCTGTGACTTAGAATATTGCCCTATTCCTCATTGGAAACCAAAGAGGGGGCATAACCTAGCTGCCTTTTCCTAACGAAGTATAAGACAGTACCAAAAACCACAAAACCAGTAAAAATCAGGAAAGCGCTTAGCACTGCCATTGCCAGAATAGCTATGAAGATAATATTGATAACCACAGCTGCGAGAGAGGTGATGGTAATGGTTCTCCTGCTAAAACGGAATTTTGCATTTTCATAAATTTCCGGATGTGTTTTTGGTAATCTAAATGCTGCTAGTAACACCAGAGTCACCATAAAGAGCAATCCGAAATTCAGCATTGCGGCTAATGTTTGCAGAGATGGATTGACCACCAGTGAAATGACCGACAGAATATAAGCCAGTGTCAACCCCCAATGCGGCGTACCAAATTTCCGGTTGATACTGCCGAAAATTTTCGGGAAAAACATATCTTCAGCAGAAGCAAGTAAGTATCTACCGGAAGCAGTAAGGGTGAGGTTTATGGTTGTTGTTGATGCCAGGATACCACCACCGATAACAAAGAAACCCAGCAAGGGCATAGAAAGAAATGCCTCCGCAGCCGTGCCAAGTGTCCCCCCCTCGGCAAACGTTCTCCAGTCGATAACCCCCACAGCAACTATCTCGATGAGTAAATAGATTACCAGAGCAATAGCAATACTGATAATAAGCGCCCTCGGGATAGTTATGCTAGCATTCTTGACCTCATCTCCCATTTCAATGCCAAAAAGACCTCCGGCCAGCAATGTGTATAATAGCGCCGCTGCTCCAATAAGACCCATCGCACCCCCGGTAAACATCGGCATCAGGTTCTGCCCTTCCATTGCTGGAATGCCAGGAATAATAAAGGTTACAAGTGCCATAACCAACAGGGCTACTGTAGCAAACTGTACATAGGCAGTAACTTTTACGCCAATCAAATTAATAGCGAAAAATACGGTCATCACAATGATTGCCGTTCCGATCAGGGGAAGACCAGGCATCATTATCATCAAAAGCTTAGCGGTAGCAATAGCGAAAAGTGGTAACGCACCCAGTGGGATTGCGATAAAGAGTCCCCACCAACCAGCCACAGCGAGAGGGCGGGAGAACAGTTTAGCATACTGATAATTACCACAGTTAGTGGGTATAGCTGAAGTAAGCATCAGGTAAGGAATTAATGCCAGTAAAATCGGCAATGACGATATTATTTGTGACACAAACAGTGACGGCCCGGTAAGACCAGCGGCAATCGCCGTAAGCACAAACAGTGAACCTCCGATATTCAGCCCAACCATTATTGCTACCAGGGTTACCAGGTTGAGCTCTCTTTTGAGCTTACCACCGGCAATTTGTATTACTTTACTTACCACATGAAACCTCAGGCTATTTTCTAATGCTTATCGTTATCGAGAAGATTATATCCGTTTCAGTTCGTGACTGTCTCCTAATCTTCATTACTCGTTCTTTCCCCTTTTGGTATCTTGGTTATCAATTTTTTGATCTCTTTCAAACGGCCACGGCTTCGGAATAACTGGAAGGCAACGATTGCCACAGCACAGTAAAACATGGGGCCTACACCCTCCACATACCATATCATTAACAGGAAAAAGGGCGAAGCCATCTCGACGGCAACGAAAAAACTACGGGCAAAGAGAAGGAAAGCACCGATTATCAAAGTAGTAATACCCATTGCCAGAGGAGACAGAACAAAGAAGACACCCATAACAGTGGCAACCCCTTTACCACCCCTGAAGCCAATATACACCGGATAATTGTGGCCCAGCAAAGCAGCAAAACCTGCCGCCAATACCCAGGGTAGTGAAACCCCCATCAACTGAGCAATATATACAGAGGCGGCTCCCTTACCCATATCCAATATCAGGGTCAGAACGCCTTCCCATTTACCCACTTCACGGATGACATTGGCACCCCCCATGTTACGAACGCCAACATCCCGGATGTCAATACCCTTTCTGTACTTAGCTACAATATAAGCTGCGGGGAAAGAACCCAGCAGATAACCAACGATTATGGATGCAACTTCTAACAAATTGCTCCATTTTACCATCCTTTTAAACCAAATGATAGTCCTATATTCCTCTGGTTCCACGTCAATAAGTGTGAAACTGCAACCTCACAGCTTGGGTTAGCAGCCAATATCCCCATGTGGCTTCCATTTTCCTAAAGTAAAGAGCCGGGGGAATAAAGCTTTGCGAGTCTCCTCAATAACAAACAGACTGCCACCGGCCAGGATAGCAATACCCCATTTCTCAATACCTAGAGATACCGTACTGAAAGCCACCTGAAGGAAGGGAACATAGATAACTGCCATCTGCAGTAGAATGGCTACCGAGATAGAAATGATTAGCCAACGGTTACGGAAAACACCTAACCTGAAGATAGTATACTCATCAGAGCGGGCATTAAACGCCCTGAACCATTCAAAGGCGACCAAGGAGCAAAAGGCGATGGTGCGAGCTTCTTCCAGACTCATCCTGGCTTGAGCCCAGTTGAAAATCAAGAATATACCCACACTCATTAGTACCGCCAGAAATCCAATACGAAGGAGCAGCCCGGGAAAGATGAGCCCTACTTTAGGGTGACGCGGAGGTTGTTTGAGCTCATCACCAAATTTTGGCTCAAGCCCAAGGGGAATAGCCACTGCTGTGTCCGTAACTAAGTTAACCCAGATAATCTGCACCGCCAGTAGTGGTGCTTTACCAACGAACAAAACAGCGAGGATAAGTGCCAATAGCTCTCCCAGGTTCGTGCTTAGCAAGAAAAAAATCACATTGCGTAACCGGTTAAAAATTGCTCTGCCTTCATCTATGGCTGCCACCACCGAGGCGAAATTATCATCAGCCAGTATCATATCAGAGGCTTCCTTAGCTACATCGGTACCGGTGATACCCATAGCAACACCGATATCAGCTGCTTTGAGCGCCGGAGCATCGTTAACCCCGTCCCCAGTCATGGCGACAATATGCCCCTGGCTCTTGAGCGCATTAACTATTCTCAGCTTGTGCAAAGGCTCAATCCGGGCAAAAACCGATATATCCCCCACTTGTCTTGATAATTCTTCATCGCTCATCTGCTGAAGTTCGGTACCGGTTACGGCTTTGCCCAATGGTAAGTTTAACTGACGAGCAATGGACTCAGCCGTTACCTTGTGGTCACCGGTAATCATCACTACTTTAATGCCAGCCTGCCTGCACAACCTCACCGCCTCTTTGGCTTCCTCACGAGGCGGGTCAGCCATGCCCGCCAGACCAACAAAGACCAGATTGCCTCTAATATCCTGGTCTCTCAGCTCCTCCAATTCACTTGGAAGGTCAACATAGGCAATAGCGATGACTCTCATGGCTTCTTCTGCCATAGAAATGTTGGCTTGCATAATAGCTTGAGCATCGGCTTCCCCTAATGGAGCGACTTCGTCCCCTTTCACGAGATGCTTGCTTAAAGACAGGAGTCTTTCTACCGACCCCTTTACAAAGACCACCTTCCCCCCATCTCGGGGATGAAGGGTAGCCATGTACTGTTTTTCACTCTGGAAAGGGATTTCATCCAAGCGGGGAAAGGTTCTCTCTAGTTTTTCCTTATTCAACCCCGCCTTGGCAGCGGCTACCAATAGAGCGCCTTCAGTTGGGTCTCCGAAAATGCTACAACACTCGTCCTCCCTTGTCAGCAAAGCGTCATTACAAAGGGCTCCTATCCTCAGGAGCAAAGTTAGCGGCGGCTCGCTTTCTGGATTCAGTATCTGCCCATGCCGACGAAATTCCCCCTCCGGCACGTAGCCTTCACCAGTCACCTCAACCAACTGACCATCAACATAGAGGCGCCGCACCGTCATCTCGTTTAGGGTTAGGGTTCCTGTTTTATCAGAGCAAATGATATTAGCCGACCCCAGGGTTTCTACAGCTACCAACTTGCGAATGATAGCATTACGATGTGCCATTATCCGCATGCCTACCGCCAGGACAACAGTGACAACCGCTGGTAATCCTTCAGGTATGGCTGAAACCGCAGCGGCGACCGCCAATAAGAACAGCTCAAGCCATCCCAACCCCTTCAGCAATCCGACAATTACCAGCAGGCTACAGACTCCTAGGACAATAACGACGATATACTGGCTTAGTTTCCCAATGCTCTTCTGGAGAGGTGTCTTTGCCGGTTTTACTTCCTGAATGGCGGTGGCAATTTTACCTATCTCGGTTGACATACCTGTTCTCACCGCCATAGCTGCAGCTCTTCCATAGGTAACGATTGTACCCATATAGATCATGTTCTTTCTCTCGGCTACAGGTACTGCCTCACCAAAGGCTTCGGTATGCTTATCCACCGGCATTGATTCACCAGTGAGGGTGGCTTCGTTCATCTTTAAATTGGACACCTCTATTAATCTGGCATCCGTCGGTACTCTATCGCCAGTTTCAAGGAGTATTATGTCCCCGGGTACTATTTCTCTAGCCGGAAGCAGTTTTACACCACCATCACGTCTTACTCTTGCCTTGGGTGCCGCCATCTGAATTAGAGCTTCCATAGCTCTCTCTGCTCGCGTTTCCTGCATAAAGCCAACAACAGCGTTGAGTAAGAGCACCCCCAGGATTACTCCAGCATCTATGAAATGCTCCACAGCAACTGAGACTATTGCAGCAACGATGAGTACATATATAAGGGGGCTGAAAAATTGCCTGAGGAACACTAGTATTGGTGGAGTTTTCTTCATACCCTTTAATTCGTTAAGACCATACTGGAGTAACCGTACCTTAGCCTCCGTTTCAGTGAGCCCCGAACGCTTAGAATCAAGCACCATTAATGCTTCGTCTGAACTGATATTATGCCATTTTTCTGTCATGTCTCTCACTATACCAAAATTCGATAGTTGATATCCACAATTGGAGTTGCATTGAAGACAAACTTAAAGTTCCTGCGGGTGAACGATTTGGTTTGTATTCTAGTTCCCTAGGGCAAGGGAAGGGTCTGGGGTTAAAATTAGACCTGACAGGTTTCCGGATAGGCACAATAATCTGGCTGGGGAGCTTAGGCTTCCCTTCGGGTTATTGGAAGGGGCTCCTACTTGACAAATGTTGAAATTAGGGAATAACATCGGTGTAACATTAAGTTGAATAATACTTCAGATTCCAAGGCACCAGATATTTTGACTAAGAGTGGCTCTGGGAAAGTTGGCAGGAGGCCCAGAAGAGAGGAGTGACAAATGAGGTAACCGAGTTAATATTCTAAGAAACAAACTAAATCTTAAATGCGAAGAAAATGGAGATTTCTGAAGTGATAAAACTAGAAGAAAGAAGAGCCAGTATACAACCGGTTAAGTCAAAGCTAAAAATTAGCATACTTGATGACGAGGATATTAAGAAGATAAACCAGACAGCCCGCGATATTCTCGAGGAAGTTGGAATAGAGTTCCCTTCAGAGAAAGCGCTAAAGATTTTCGCTGATGCCGGAGCTAAGGTAGATTTTGATAAAAAACTGGTCAAGATTCCTAGCCATCTGGTAGCTGACTATTTGAAAAAGGCCCCAGGGCGCTACACTCTGGCTGGAAGAAGACCAGAGCTCGATGTCAAATTAGGAGAGGGTAACGGAACTTACTTCCAATCTAGCGGTGAAGCACCTAAGATTGTTGATTTTGAAACCGGCCAGAGACGACCGTCAATCAAAAGCGATGTAGCTAATATGGCTAAGGTAGCCGATTACTTTCCGATGGTATCCCTTATCTTCCCACCAGTTAGTGCCGGGGACAAAGGAGAAACAGCACCAATTCATTCAGCAGAGGCTTTGTTTAATAATTCAGAAAAACATATCATGACAGAGTCGATTGATGATGCAATCTCGGCAAAGTACACCATTGAGATGGCCTCTGTTATTGCTGGAGGCAGAGATAAGCTTAAGAAAAGACCTCTTTATTCAATGTGCTTATGCAGCATCGCACCCCTAGCCCAGGACAGGGCAGGTGTAGATGCAGCCCTTGCTTTCGCTGAGGCCGGTTTGCCCGTAGAGTTCATGTCTATGCCTACCATGGGTTTAACGGCTCCCCCATACCAGGCTGCTGACCTGGCTGTAGGATTAGCTGAGGTGCTAAGCGGTTGTGTTTTAACGCAAATTGCCTATCCCGGAACTCCCAACCAAGTATGCATCCTGCCTGCAGTTATTGACCCACGCTCGGGAGACTACATGTATGGGTCAGTTTTTTCACAGATTACCAGCGCTGCCGCTGTTCAGCTTGCTCACTCCAACGGCTTGCCCATTTGTAGTAGCTTCAGTTTCGGGGGAAATGCTTATAAATTGAATAGCTGGCAGGTGGGTAGAGAGAATGTGTATGTTCCTCTATTGTCAGTTATGGCAGGGGCAGATATCTCATTCGGTCCCACCGGCCTGATAGAAGCTGTGAATGTATTAGATATGTCAAGGCTCCCGTTCGATAGGGAGATATTCCAGGCAATAGACATCATTACTAAAGGGATTAAAGTAAACGATGAGACCCTGGCTTTTGATATGATACGAGAGATAGGTCCCCAAGGTACGTTCCTGGGACAAAGACGCACGGCCGAAGAGCTACCAAAGCTCTGGCCACCCTCCATCCTCTTCGAGAAATCAAAGCTCGCCGGGGAGAAATACCGGGACGCAGAGGAGGTTGCCCACGAGATGATTGATTGGATTTTGAAGAATCATCACCCGGCACCACTGGACGAAAATGTCAGGCAGGAACTAAGAAAAATAGTGGCTGCTGCCGACCAGGATGAGAACTTGAAGAGAGAAATTAAAGGGAGCAAACATGGATAATAAAGGGCTTTTTGCCAAAATGGAACAATCCATCATCAATTATGACAAGGATGAGGCAGTTCGATTAGCTAACATGGCTTTGGAGAAAGGAATTGAACCCGTAGCAGCCATTAATGAGGGGTTCGTTAAAGGAATACAAGCAGTAGGAGATTTGTTCGGAAGAGAAGAGATATTCTTACCCGAGTTAGTCATGGGAGCAGATGCCATGACTGCAGCTACCGATATTCTGGGAGAAGCTATTAAGAAATCAGGGGGCAAGGCTAAATATTTAGCCACGGGCATAGCTGGCACAGTAGAGGGAGATATTCATGTCATTGGCATAAATCTGGTAACCACCTTCCTGGTGGCTAACGGATTTAACATTAAATTCTTAGGCACTAACGTTTCCTCTTCCCTTTTTGTAGACCAGGCAAAAGAGTTAAAACCGGACCTTATTCTACTTTCAGCTCTACTTACGACAACAATGCCAAATCAAAAGGAAGTTATTGACAGCTTGAAAGAGGCTGGTATACGGGAAAATGTGAAGGTGATAGTTGGTGGCGCCCCGGTATCTCAAGATTGGGCAGATCAAATAGGAGCCGATGGCTACGGTGAGAATGCCGGTGCTGCGGTAGAAGTTGCCAGGAAATTAATGGGCGTTTGAACAGAGAGTAGCAATACCTAATCTTAAAGTTTTGGAAAAGCTGAGTTTGCTTCTGAGAATTAAAACTGCAGAGACCGAAGAAGGAGGAGATGAAGATATGATAGTGTCATGACTAAAGGAAGGCAACAAGGCGAGTGTTAAGTGGAATAAAAGGAGGGTAATATGAATGCATTTAATATTCTGTCGGGGCAGGAGGTCCAGAAATTACATTCAGCGTCACTGGACATCCTGAATACTATAGGGTTAAGGGTTGAGAGTAAAAAGGCACGGAAGATGTTAGAAGAGGCCGGAGCTAAGGTCAATCATGAAACGATGATGGTGCGCTTCCCTCACAACTTTGCTGACGAATCCATTAAGAAGGCTCCCCAGAGAATCGTCTACGGTGCACGCAACCCCAAGTACGATTTAGTATTAGAACCTGGAGGAGCAACTTACTGCCGCCCTCTTATAGGCGCTGAAGGATACATGGACCTTGAGACCGGTAAATACAGACACGCACAGCTTTCTGATGTAAAAGAGTGGGCTACATTAGTTGATGCCCTGGAGAATATAAGTTATAACGCAGGACCATATCCTGCTGAGCCTCCGCTAGATGAGGGGGGTGATGTCCGTGTTCTGCGAATTCTGCTGGAGAATACAGAGAAACATCTTGGTGCTTATTCTGGGAAATACCCAGAGAGGTATATGAAATACATGATTGAGCTAGCAGTAGCGGTTATGGGCAGCGAAGAAGAACTGAAAAAGCGCCCCATATTTAACCTGGTAGTCGGTACCCTATCTCCTTTAGTAATCGACGAATTAACGACTGATACATTTTCCTTATTTGGTAAATATGGTATCCCAATTGAGCTAGTCCCAATGCCTATTGCCGGTGGTACCGGTCCAGTGACCATCGCTGGGTTAACCCTGCTAGCACACACGGAGCTATTGGCTGGAATTATCGTTGCTGAAATAATCAACCCCGGGGCGCCGATGGTATATAGACCAGGACCAGTGATAATGGACATGTCAAGTGGTGCTGGTTTAGAAGCAACAGTTGAGAATGCCATGGTAGCAGCCGCCGGAGCACAATTGATGAGGGAAACCTATGGTATACCCACCAATATGATGGGACAAGTTACCGATACCTTCATTCCTGATGGACAGTCAATGATTGAGCGTACCTTTAACACCTTGCTCCCCACTCTTGCCGGGGCAAATCTCGTGAGCGGGGCAGGTCAAATAGAACACGTCTATGCAGAAGACCCTGTGCAGCTAGTTATAGATGATGAGATAGTAGGTATGACAAAAAGAATACTACGAGGATTTGAGATTAACGACGACACCTTAGGACTAGAGGCGCTGGCTCGAGTCGGCCCGGGCGGTAACTTCTTAAGCGATGACCATACCTTGAAATACTTTAAAACCGAGTACTATAAACCGCGTATCTTTAACCGGGGAACCAGGGAAATCTGGCAATCAAAAGGAGGAAAGGACCTGAATGAAAATGCCAGGGAAAGGGCAAAGACTATCCTCAGAGAGCATAAGCCTACTCCTCTGGCTGACGACGTGTTAAAGGAGCTTGACTCAATCATAAAAAAGCTAGGCTAAGCTAAAAACAGAAACCCAGAAATCGGAATAAGCAAGGGGGCTAATTTGGATACATTCAAGATTCTGTCAGGGCAGGAGGTCCAGAAACTACATTCAGCATCACTGGATATCCTAAATACTATAGGGCTAAAGATTGATAGTGAAAGAGCACGGAAGATGTTAGGAGAGGCCGGAGCTAAAGTTAATCATGAAACGATGATTGTGCAGTTCCCTCCCAACCTTGTTGACGAATCCATTAAGAAGGCGCCTCAGAGAATCGTCTACGGTGCACGCAACCCCAAGTACGATTTAGTATTAGAACCCGGAGGAGCAACCTACTGCCGTCCTCTTACAGGGGTTGAAGGATACATGGACCTTGAGACCGGTAAATACAGACACGCACAGCTTTCTGATGTAAAAGAGTGGGCTATATTAGTTGATGCCCTGGATAATATAAATTACCACGCAGGACCGTATCCTGCCGAGCCCCCGCTAGATGAGGGGGGTGATGTCCGTGTTCTGCGAATTCTGTTAGAGAATACAGAAAAACATACCGCAGCTTATTCTGGGAGATACCCAGAGAGGTATATGAAATACATGATTGAGCTAGCAGTAGCGGTTATGGGCAGCGAAGAAGAACTGAAAAAGCGCCCCATATTTAACCTGGTAGTCGGTACCCTATCTCCTTTAGTAATCGAC
>Ga0265594_1002440_pt1 | contig 13334 bp, 11 predicted proteins | sample saktaG_11_FD_190147 | JGI IMG/M metagenome (GOLD analysis project Ga0265594, IMG submission 190147) | Saline water microbial communities from Sakinaw Lake, British Columbia, Canada - sak_2011_5_24_80m | ecosystem: Environmental > Aquatic > Non-marine Saline and Alkaline > Saline ... | reverse complement strand
GTCTGCCAATTCCGCCACCGCGGCGCCATCTGTACGGGATAAATCTGCCAGTTCCGCCACTTCGGCTTATAATTAAACTAACTTAATTTCTATACAATAGGGTTTAATTTCAAGGTTCTGCGAGGACATTCGGCTGAGCTCAGTCGAAGCCCGAAGAGAGCAGGTTCTTATTTCCATTTTAACACAGATCAAATTATCTGCACTCCTTGTTGCTGCACCTTATATTCTTTCCGCTTTTCACCATTATACTGCCGCATTGGGGACATTTTTCATCCAGAGGTTCATCCCATAAAGCAAAATCACATTTGGGCCAGCTTGAACAACCGTAAAAAAATTTTCCTTTCCGCGTCCTTTTTTTGACAATTTCTCCAGAACATTTTGGGCAGGGAACACCGGTTGTTTCGTTGTTTAAGCTGTTTTTTTCGTTTAAGGACTGGGTATATTTGCAGTTGGGAAAACCAGTGCAGGCCAAGAATCTTCCGAAACGCCCCATTTTTATTACCAGCGGCTGATTGCATTTTGGGCATTTTTTATCAGTTTGTTCGTCTTCAAAAGTTTTATTGATTTCTTTTTCTTTCATTTTTAAGTTTTTAATAAATGGTTGATAAAAATTATTAAGCATTTTTAGATAATCTTTTTCTCCCCGGGCGATTTTATCCAGCTCATTTTCCATTTCGGCGGTAAATTGATAATCAACAACTTTTGGAAAATGTTCAACCAAAAGGTCATTTACCAAAATGCCCATTTGTGTCGGATAAAAAGCTTTTTGTTGCTTTTGCACATAATTTCTGGCCTGAATCGTGGAAATAATCGGAGCGTAAGTGGAGGGCCGGCCAATGCCGTATTCTTCCAAAGTCTTAACCAAACTGGCTTCAGTATAATGGGGAGGCGGTTCAGTGAAATGCTGGTTGGGTTTTAATTGTTTCAGTTCTAATATTTGATTAACCTCTAGTTGGGGTAAATAATTTTCTTTTTGTTTTTCCGGGTAGATTTTCATCCAGCCGTCAAATTTCATATCCAGCCCGTTGGCCCGAAAAACATATTGGTCGGCTTTGATATTTACGGTCGTGGAGTCAAGAATTTGTTCGCTCATTTGTGAAGCCAGGGCGCGGCGCCAAATCAAATCATAAAGTTTAAATTGATTTTTGTTTAAATATTTGGCAATTTTTTCCGGTTCATTTTCGCAGGCAGTCGGACGAATCGCTTCGTGGGCTTCCTGGGTGTTTTTAGATTTCGTTTTGTAAATATGTTTTTGGTAATAATTTTTCCCGCATTTTTTTTCAATGAAAGACCGGCTTTCATTGAAAAATTCTTCTGAAAGGTTTAAAGAATCGGTGCGCATATAGGTAATTAGACCGGTAACCTTCTTTTTATTTAAAGCAATCCCTTCATAAAGTTGCTGGGCAACCATCATTGTTTGTTTGGTTGAAAAAGAAAGATTTTTATTTGCTTCCTGCTGTAAAGTGCTGGTGGTAAAAGGCGGCAGAGGATTTTTTTTTATTTGTTTTTTCTTTATCTCACTTACTTGGTATGTCGCTTTTTCCAGCTCTATTATTATTTTTTCAGATTGTTCCTTATTTTCAATTTCCAGCTTGTTTAAGGTTCGGTCGTCTTTTTTAATCAATTTAGCCCAGAAACATTCTTTTTCCGTCTTTAATTCCGCTTCAATGGACCAGTATTCTTGGGGTTTGAATTTTTCAATTTCTCTTTCTCTTTCAACAATTAGTCTTACCGCCGGAGATTGGACCCGGCCGGCGGAAAGCCCTTTAACCACTTTTCTCCAAAGCAGGGGAGAAAGATGATAACCGACCAGACGATCAAGAATCCTTCGGGATTGTTGAGCATTGACTAAATTTAGATCAATGTCCCGGGGATTTTTTAAAGAGGACTTAACGGCATTTTCAGTTATTTCGTGAAAACTGATACGATGGTACTGGGGTTCCGATTCTCGTTTTTTTTGTTTTTTCAGAGATTTAAAGATTTGTAATAAATGCCAGGCAATCGCTTCTCCTTCGCGGTCTTCATCACTCGCAAAATATATTTTGTCCGCTTTCTGAGCCAGCTTTTTCAGTCCGGTTATGAATTTTCTCTTTTTAAGGGGGATAACGTATTGGGGCTTAAAATTGTTTTCCGTATCCACGCCGAGTTTGCCTTTCGGCAAATCGCGGACATGACCATTGCACGACTCAACCGTATACGCCTTTGAATCTAAAAATTCCTGAATAGTTTTTGATTTAGTTGGCGATTCAACGATTATGAGATTCATCTTTATCATCGTAATTAAAAGTTTCTAATATATCTTCAACCTTGGTAACGGGTTTGGCTCCCGTTTTAATTAATAAATTGCAGCCCTGGGAGTTTTCACTGTAAATACTTCCCGGGACGGCAAAAACTTCCCGGCCTTGTTCAAGGGCAAAACGGGCGGTAATCAGAGCTCCTGATTTCATTGGCGCTTCAATCACTAAAACCCCGAGAGATATGCCGGCAACAATACGATTTCTCGCCGGAAAAGTCATTTTAGAGGGCTGGGTTTTCGGTGGATATTCGCTGACAAGGGCGCCTCCGGAATCAACGATTCTTTTTGCCAGTTTTTTGTGAGCCGGCGGATAAACCGTATCCAATCCCGAACCCAAAACCGCAATGGTCTTTGTCCCGTTTTCCAAAGCTATTTGGTGAGCCAGGCCGTCAACGCCCAAAGCCAAACCGCTGACAATGGTCAAGCCGGCTTGGCACAGACCGTTAACCAAATACTCAGTTGTTTTTCTGCCGTAAAAAGAAATTTTTCTCGTCCCCACCACGGCTAAAGGGAATTTTTCCCGGGCTTTCAATTCGCCTAAACAATAAAGTTGTTGCGGCGGGTCATAAATTTCTTTCAACAACCGAGGATAATTTTCATCTTCAAAGTGAATTGTCAGCATGCCACAGGTTATAACAGATATGAGAAAATTTGACAAGACGATTTAGAAAAGATAAAATAGCTTACATGTTAAGAATCATTTTAACCGGGGGAGGAACAGGCGGTTCAGTCGCGCCCGTGTTGGCCGTGTCTGAGGAGATAAAAAAACAGAAACCAGACGCGGAATTCTTATTCGTGGGCACAAGAAAGGGAATTCCCGAAAGAGAATTGGTTCAAATCAGGGATATCCCTTATAAGTCAATTTTTTCCGGCAAACTGAGGCGCTACATTTCCCTTAAAAACATTATTGATCTCTTTCTTATTTTAATCGGATTCATTCAGTCCGTCTTTTTAATTTTAAAATTTAAACCCAGGGCGGTATTTTCCGCCGGGGGTTTTGTGGCCGTTCCCTTAGCCGCGGCCGCCTGGTTTTTAAGGATACCGATTTTTATTCATCAACAAGACATTGTTCCGGGTTTAGCCAACAAAATCATCGCCCCTTTGGCCAAAAGAGTCACCGTCAGTTTTGAAAAATCTTTAAAAAATTTTCATAAAAAAAAGACGATTTTAACCGGCAATCCCGTGAGACCTGAAATTCTGCAGGGCGATAAAGAGAAGGCGATAAAGCGGTTTCAATTGGAAGAAAACATTTTCACCTTGTTAATCATTGGCGGGGGAACAGGATCAAGAGATTTAAATGAACTGGTTATACAAATTATTCCCGAATTAGTTGCGTTCTGTCAAGTCGTTCATTTAACGGGCAAAAGCAAGGCCGTCAAAGACGAAAGATTAAATTTCAGCCGTTACCGCCAGATGGAATTTTTGACCGAGGGAATGCCCGACTTGTATCAGGCAGCCGACCTGGTCGTTTCCCGGGCCGGTCTCGGGGTTTTAACCGAATTAAGCGTTTTAAAAAAGCCTTTGATTTTAATTCCCATTCCCGACTCCCATCAGGTTGCCAACGCCGAATATTTTGCCGAAAAAAAAGCGGCGGTTTTGGTTGGTCAGAAAGGTCTAACCCCGCAGATTTTGTTGCAGAAAATCCGTCAAATGATTTTTTCAATTGACGAGCGTTCGGTTTTATCCTTTAACATCTCCAAATTAGCCCGGCCCGAAGCGGCCCGGAAAATAACGGAAATAATTTTGAAAAATATTTAAAAGAGTTTTTTCTTGAGGTATAAAATAAAAATTATCCAGATTCCGACTATTACCGGGAGGATATAGTAAAAAGCCAGAGGATCCTGTTGAAAGGGCAATCTGATATTCATTCCATAAATTCCGGAAATGGCCGCCGGGATGCTGATAAAAATGGTAAAGATGGTCAGAATAGTAATGGTTCTGTTTAATCTGTTGCTTAAGGCAATCATGTTATAATCCCTGATGTTAGAAATGGTTTTTAACGAAGATTTACATAAATTGAAACCCTGGTTTGCTTCAACCATCAGGTCTTCAAGAATTTCTTTGTCTTCCTTAAAAAATTGCAGTCTTTTGACAATTCTTTCATAGAGCAAGTTCGTATAATAATAAGAAGAGACCATATTATTTAAAATATTTTCTTGATGGATGAGATTAACAACGTCTTTTTCTTTCAGTCTGCTGGCCTGGATTTTTGTGGCATTGACGATTTTGATGATGTCAATGGTTGATTTTTCAAAACTTCGGTCTATGAGTGAAAAGACCCTGATCAGACATTTTAATTTTTGAGTGGTGATAAATTCTATTTTATTATCCAAAACGTTTTTGATAAAACCCGGTTCTTCTTTGGAAAGCGTTAAAATGAAATTTTCAGCAATTACGATAAGATAGGTGTCAAGCGTCTTGAGGGAGGGAGTGATTGTCTTGACGAAAATATAGACGTTTCCTTCAACAAAATCTACCCGTGGCAATTCATTTTGGTCCAATCCGGAAATCAGATTTTGTTTATCCATCCTGAACTCGTCCACCAGATAATTTATCTCCTGTTCTGTCGGATTAACCACATTAATCCAGCATCCCTTTTCCAACGAGGGAATGTCTTTTATTTCTTTGTCGCGAATTGTTCTTTTAAAATAAGTGATCATTTCGTAATTTCATTTTATTATCCATTTTATATTATACATAAAAATATTTTTTGTCCACCCCGTTAAAAAATCCGCTTCGCAAACCACAAAGAATACATTAAATTATTATAAGCAATAATTACAACTTTCTAACGGGGTGGAGGTTCAACCTTCACAAAGGGAAAAAGTTTTCCACAGTTTATTAGCACTCGGGGTTGACGAGTGCTAAGTGTTTTGGTATGATAACAAAACTTAGTAAGTTTTTATATGATTGAAAGACAGCAAAATCTGTTGGAAAATATCATTGAAGAATATATTGAAAAGGCCCAGCCGGTCGGTTCGGAATTTTTAAGTGAAAAAATTAAACCGAGGCTCAGCTCAGCCACGATCAGAAACGAAATGGCGATGTTGGTCAAAGGAGGTTATCTGGAACAGCCACATCTTTCAGCCGGGAAAAGACCGACCTTGAAAGGCTGGCAATATTATCTGGAACATTTGCTGGAAGAAAAAAAATTGCCCGCGGCTTATAAAAATAACCTGTTGAAGATAAAAGAGAGAGAACGGGACCAGAGGGAAATGATGAAGGCCTGGGCCAGAGAGATTTCCGACTTGACCGGACAATTGTGCATTTTGGCTTTTAACAACAACGATTTTTATTACACCGGCCTGACTCATTTGTTAAAGCAACCGGAATTCAATGATTGGAAGGTCGTTTTTAGCCTTTCCCGGCTCGTTGACAGTTTGGACAAAATTCTTATGGAGAATTTTGATTTTTTAGGAAAAGAAACGAAAATTTTAATAGGCAAGGAGAATTTTTTTGGCGATTTTTGCAGCACCATCTTCACCCGCTCAAGGTTTTGTAAAAAATATATTTTAATCGGGATTCTCGGGCCCGTAAGAATGGATTACGAACAAAACCTGGCTTTAATCAAAGCGGTCCGGGAATTAATGGATTAATTTTATGTCTGAAAAAAAAGAAATAGAAAAGTTAAAACATGAATTAGAGAAGGTCAAAAAAGAAGCGGGAGAATATTTAAACGGCTGGAAAAGGGCAAAGGCGGATTATCTTAACCGGGAAAAAGAAATCGGCAGGGAAAAAATTGACTGGGTAAAATTTGTCAACCTGGAGCTGATTTTGAAATTTTTGCCCGTTTTGGACAGTTTTTATCATTCTTTGAAGCAGATGCCGGATGATTTGAAAGACAACCAATGGGCAAAAGGTATAGAGCAAATTAAACAACAGTTTGAAGATTTTTTAAGAGCCCAAGGAGTGGAAAGGATAAAAACAATTGGGGAGAAATTTAATCCGGAATTGCATGAAGCGGTTGAGAAGAAAGGAGAGGGAGGAGAAATAATAGAAGAGGTTCAGACCGGCTATTTGTTGAATAATGAAGTAATCAGGGCCTCCAAAGTCGTTATAAAATAACAAAAGGTCATAATATATTTAAAAAGTTGCTAAAAAGAATAAATAAAAAATAATTGTTATAACATAATAATGTAGTAACAATGTCTTATTGGGACAGAGAGGATTTTATTTATCAAATTTTAATGTTCTAATGTTCTTATATTACAATGTTACAATGTTTTAATGAGGTATATATGGCAAAAATAATCGGTATTGATTTAGGAACATCCAATTCAGCCGCCTCCTATATGGAGGCTGGCAAACCGAAAATGATTCCTTCGGCCGAAGGAATAACGGTCGTTGGCGGGAAAGCTTTTCCTTCTTATGTCGCTTTTACCAAGGATGGACAGCTTTTGGTCGGCGAGCCGGCCCGGCGCCAGGCAGTGGCCAATCCCGAAGGGACAATTCTGGCTGCCAAGAGAAAAATGGGTACGGATTACAAGTACGAGATTTACAACAAAGAATACACGCCCCAGCAGATTTCCGCTTTTATCCTCCAGAAGATTAAAAAAGACGCGGAGATGTATTTGGGCGAGAAAATAGAAAAAGCCGTCATCACTGTCCCGGCGTATTTTAACGACGCCCAGCGTCAGGCGACCAAAGACGCGGGCGCCATTGCCGGATTGGAAGTGGTGAGACTGGTAAACGAGCCGACCGCAGCCAGTTTGGCTTACGGGCTGGACAAGATAAAAGAGAAAGACCAGCAAGTTCTGGTTTTTGACATCGGCGCCGGAACCCTTGACGTGACCATTATGAATTTCGGCCAGGGGGTTTTTGAAGTGATATCGACTTCGGGCGACACCCAGTTGGGAGGGGTGGACATGGACGAAGTTTTAATTGACTATCTCGTTGAAGAGTTTAAGAAAAAAGAAGGCATTGATTTAAGCAAGGACAGAATGGCTATGCAGAGAATCAAGGAAGCGGTGGAAAAAGCCAAGATTGAGATTTCTTCCGTTTTGGAAACGGAAATCAATCTGCCTTTCATTACCGCCGACGCCCAGGGTCCGAAGCATTTGTTGATGAAAATTACCAGAGCAAAACTGGAAGAATTGGTTGAGCCGATTGTCAAACGCTGCCGGGAATCAATTGAACAGGCCATGAAAGATGCCAAATTTAAACCCCAGGACATTGAAAAGATTATTCTCGTCGGCGGGCCGACCAGGATGCCTATTGTCCAGAAGTTTATTGAAAACATCTTCGGGCAGAAAATAGAAAGAGGAGTTGACCCTATGGAATGCGTGGCCATGGGCGCGGCAATCCAGGCGGCAATTTTAGGCGGAGAAACGGAAGTCAAGGACGTTTTACTCCTGGACGTTACGCCTTTAACATTGGGTATAGAAACCTTGGGAGAAGTGATGACTCCTTTAATTGAAAGGAACGCCACCATTCCCACTTCCAAGTCGCAGACTTTTTCTACCGCTGGCGATAACCAAACCTCGGTGGAAATTCATGTTTTACAAGGGGAAAGACCGATAGCCAGAAACAATCGAACATTGGGAAGGTTTCTTTTGGACGGCATACCGCCGGCTCCGAGAGGAGTTCCCCAGGTTGAAGTTAGCTTTAATATTGACGCCAACGGCATTTTAACGGTTTCCGCCAAGGACAAGGCCACGGGGAAAGAACAGCATATCACCATCAAGGACACAAGCGCTCTTTCGGAAAAAGAAATTGAGAAAATGAAAAAAGAAGCGGAAAAGTTCGCTTCAGAGGACAGAAAAAAGAAAGAGATAATTGATTTAAGGAATCAGGCGGACACTTTGATTTATACTTCGGAAAAGGCCTTGAAAGACGCGGGAGACAAAATCGGCAAAGAAGAGAAAAAGGCAGTTGAAGAGAAGATAGACCAGCTGAAGAAAGTGAAGGACAAAGATGATGAAAGCGAAATTAAAAAAGCGCTGCAGGAATTGGGTGACGAGATTCAGAAGATAGGGGCGGCAATGTATGGTTCGGCAGGCTCACCACCAGGTCAGCAGACAAAAGAACAAGGAAAAGAAGAAAAAAAGGAAGACAAAGAAGAACAAGGGCCGATAGAAGGGGAAATAGAAGAAGAAAAGTAGATTTGGATATAATCCGCCAGAGGCGGAGAGAAAGGGGGCTCTTTTTAAGAGGCCCCTTTCTCTATTTGACTTGGTTTTTCCATTAATCTGTGATAAAATAAAGACCATATGAACTCTAAAATCAAACATTTCATTTTTGCTTTTTTAATGATCTTGGCGAGCGTTTTTTTGTGGTATTGTTTATTCCTGTTCTTTTTTTCTGTCAGTTTGTCTCATTTGTTTTATCTGGTCGTCAGTTGGCTGGTTTTTCTGATATTTTTTCTTTTATTCTGCCTTTTAATTGAGAATCGCAATCTTGTTCATTCAACCTTTATTGTTTCCGTAGCTTGTTTTTTCTTGTTTTTTTTCACCGGCGAAGAAATGGTTATTGGCCCGTATGCGGTGGGAATTTTGGTTTTTCTTTTGTTTCTGGTTATTGCGGCCGAGTTGATGTCAAGAGAAAAAGAACAACGTTTGAAGGTTTGCGTAAAAAAGGTTTGGAGAAGGGGCTTACCTTTAGTGGTCACAGCCTTGTCTTTGATTATCGCTTTGGTTTATTACTTCAACCCTTTATTGAAAATCGGACAGGAGAAAATAGAAATCCCTTCTGAATTCTTCGGTTTCATTTTAAAGCCCGCTTCCGGAATCGTCGGCAAAATGATTCCTTTTTACGACCCGGAAATGACCATTGACCAGACATTGACCACCGGCTTGACGCTTCAGGGAAAACAGGAAACGCAGGATGTCCCCGCGGACCTGATTAACAAGATTGATTTCAATAATTTGGGAGATTTGGAAGTCAACGAGCTTTTTCAAGACCCGGAAATCAAGGATTTTTTAAAAGGACAGGTCGGCCAAGGCGAAATAGACAAAGAGTTTTTGGCCGAGCAGAAAGAACAGTTATCCCAATCTTTGGGGATTGAATTGAAAGGGGATGAGACCATGGAAGTGGTCGTGGCCAATCTGGTCAATTCCAAAATAGACGAATTTATCGGACCTTGGGCCAAAGAAATCTCCTTAGGGATTGCCATAACCCTGTTTTTCGTTTTGAAATTGGTGGGCAACCTTTTCGGCTTGTTAGCCATGATTTTATCCCGACTTTTCTTTTCTGTCTTATTACTCTTTAAAGTAGTCAGGATTGAACAAGAGATGAGGCCGGGAGAGGTGATTAAATACTAAAACGTCAATCTCGGATTGGACCATTACAGCGACAAGAGGTTCTGCACGAAATCCGCTGTGTTCGATGCGAAACAGCGGTTTTTTAAATGGAAAGATTAAACCTTGCCAATAAAGAGTTAATTTGTTAACATAATAATCATTCAGTCAATTAAATAACTTAAAGATTATTTTATATGCCTGTTAAAAAAGAGAAAGAAAAAACCAAAAGAACAAAAGAAACGGCTGTAAAAAAGTCGGTCAAGAAGCCGGTTAAGAAGGAGACGGCGAAAAAGACGGTTAAGAAACCGGTTGTAAAAGAAATCCCGCAAAAGGAAGTTGAAACTCCAGAAAAGAAAGGGAATATTCTTCTGGCGACGGGGAAAAGAAAAACAGCCATTGCCCGGATTCAGTTTTTTCCTCAAGGTCAAGGAAAAATATCAATCAATAAAAAATCCGTTAAAGAATATTTTCCTGTTTTCGGATTACAGGAATTAATTCTGTCTCCGTTAAGGTTGTTAAAGAAAGAAAAAGACGTTGACGTCAAAGTCAAGGTGCGGGGCGGGGGAGTTCGCGGTCAGGCGGAAGCGGTGCGTTTGGGTATTACCCGAGCTTTGGTTTCATTAAATCCAGAATGGAGGAAAGAATTGAAATCAGCCGGCTTTTTGCGCCGCGATCCGAGAAAGAAAGAAAGAAAGAAACCCGGGTTAAAAAGAGCCCGTCGTGCGCCTCAATGGGCAAAACGATAAAGAGTTTTCTCAAAAATTTCAAGTCCTGAGCTTGTCGAAGGACGCAGAAATTTTTATTAGAAAACCTTTACCCTGTTAAATAATTTCGCCAAAGGCGAAATTGTCGTAAAGCGACATTTAACAGGGTGCTCAAATTTGTAGCGAAATTTTCATCGCTATGTTCTAAAATTTAGACAAATTTGACATGGCTTCAACAGCCAAAAACACTTTTTATTTGTTGACCGCTTATATCTATCAAAAGTTGATATCTCTTTTTTATTTTATCCTTTTGGCCAGATATTTGGGAGCGGATAATTTCGGCAAGTACACTTTCGCCCTTTCTTTTGTTGCTCTGTTTTCCGTGATTATGGATTTCGGTCTTTTTTCGGTCCTGACCAGGGAAATCGCCCGCGACAGGACCAAGACGGACAAATATTTCGGCAATGTTTTGACTTTCAGCTTGTTGGCCGGATTGTTCGTCCTGATTTTGGTTTGCGTTTTAATCAACGTTTTGGGTTATCCTTTAGTGACCAGACAACTGGTCTATATGACTGGGTTAATCATTTTTCTGGACACTTTGGCTTTGTCTTTTTATTTTGTTTTCCGCGGGCGCTTGAACATGAAGTATGAAGCCCTGGGAATAGTTATTCACAAGACCGCGCTGCTTGCCGTGGGGCTGGTCCTGATTTTTGTCAAGGCAAATCTGGTTCTAATGCTTTTGCCTCTTTTAGTCGCCAGTTGTTTTTATCTGGGCAATGCCGTTTTTTTCTTAAAAAGAAAATTGGGCATCTGGCCGGTTCCAAGGTTTGACAAAAGGACTTTGAAATCTTTACTTCGGCTTTCTTGGCCGTTTTTTATTGCGGCGGTTTTCGCCAAGCTTTATTCCACCAGCGACACGATTTTGCTTTCCTATCTGGTTGACGACAAAGCAGTGGGCTGGTACAACGCGGCGCAGAAGCTGGTCAATGCTTTTTTATTGCTGATTGCCGGGTCTTTAAGTTCCGCCCTTTATCCTTCTCTAAGCTATTATTTTGTCCGCTCTAAACAGGAATTGAACAAGCTTTTCACCCGGGCGGTTTTTTATTTGATGCTGATTACCGTTCCTTTGGTTTTCGGGCTGTTGATTCTATCCCGACCAATCATTTTATTTATCTACGGAGCGGGATATTCACCGGCGGTTCTGGTGCTGGCCCTTTTGTCGTGTTCCATTCCTTTTATGTTTTTGGATTTCATTATGGTTTCTCTTTTAAACGCCTGTGAAAAGCAGAAAATCAACACCGTAATTCACGGTCTGGGAGTAGGAATATTCATTATTCTGAATCTGATATTGATTCCCGTCCTTTCCTATATAGGCGCGGCTCTGGCCGTTTTTGGCGGATTTTTGATAATCTTTGTTCTGGAACTCGTTTGGGCCGGGAAAATAGTCCGGATTGACAAAAAATATTTATTCAAGAAGTTCGGTCTGGTTTTTCTGGCCAGTTTAATTATGGGAGTGATTATGTTTTTGGTAAAGGACGGGATTCACGTGCTTTTTTCCGTAGCTTTAGGAATTCTGATTTATCTTGTCCTTACTTTAGCCTTCGGTTTGCTTCAAAAAAAGGAAATTCTGTTTTTCAAAGAATTTTTTCGTTTTAAAAACCCCACGGAGGTTGGATCTCCACGGAGGTCGGACCTCTGCGAATAAAAAGGTCGCGATTTACCGTAAAATAAATATTAAAATTTTAAATATTGTTATGTCTACAAAGCTCGAAATCATTATGTTCAACATGTCCAGCTATGTTGAATGGCAAAAGGGGTTTTCTAACCGCAACAGCCATATTTTCAACGGATTATTGGAGCGTCCGGAAGTGGCCAGGATCGTTGCCGTTGATTTTTTGCCTTTCACTTTTAAAAGGACTTTGCGGAACTGTTATGAGAATATTATCAAAGGCGTAAAAGGTAAAGTTATTTATCGCGATTTGACGACTAAATGCGTTAAAATAAGCGGGGAGCAGGCGGAATTGTATGTGTTTTCCACCATTGATTCTTTTTTTTCCCATAAGAGGGTTATTAAAAAACTGAACAAGGTTTTAGACAAAATAAACGGTCAGCCGGCAACCAGAGTGCTTTGGTCATGTTTTCCCATGTTTGTTGATTATTTTGACAAGATAAGGGCGGATTTGACCGTCTTTGACGCAGTTGACAACTGGATTGAACACCCTTCTTTCAAGAAAGACAAAGGGCTTTTGGAAAAGAATTACCAAATCATCGCCCGGAAAAGCGATTTGATTTTTACCGTCTCAGAGAATTTGTTGGATTTTTTCAAAAATTTAGGCCGGGAAAAGGATATCCATTGGATTGCCAACGGCGTGGAAGTTTCCCATTTTACCGGACAAGAAACAGGCAGGCCGAAAGACATGGAAAAGATTCCCCGGCCCATTATCGGCTACGTGGGAATAATTCAGCAAAGATTGGACCTGGATTTATTGGAATATCTGGCGGAGAAGAACCCGGAAAAGTCATTCGTTTTAATCGGGCCTTTTTGGCCGGTTTATTTCAGGAAATTCAGAAAGCCGGCAGTGGAAATTGAAAGATTAAGGAAACATAAAAACGTTTATCTGTTGGGACCCCGGTCCTATCAACTGACGCCCGCCTACATCAGGAATTTTGATTTGGCCATCAGCCCCCATCGCTTGGACAGTTTTATCAAATACACCAGTTCTCTTAAGGTTCTGGAATATCTGATTTGCGGCAAGCCAGTAGTGACCACGCCGTCTTCAAGTGTGGAAAGGTTTTCCCATCTGGTCAATATCGCCCGGGATTACCAGGATTTTGACAAAAAAATCAAAAAAGCTTTGGAAAGCGACAGCCAAGAATTGAAAGAAGAGAGGATAAGGCAGATAAGCAGCCAGGACTGGGGTCTGAAAGCGGAAGAAATGATGGAACACATAAAACAAAAGTTATTTTAACACTTATGACTTTGTCCGTAATTATCGTGAGTTGGAACGTCAAGGCCCTGTTGGAAAGGTGTCTGGATTCCGTTTTCCAAAACACCCGGGAATTGGAAACCGAGGTCTTGGTGGCGGACAACAGTTC
>Ga0265594_1002439_pt1 | contig 13335 bp, 5 predicted proteins | sample saktaG_11_FD_190147 | JGI IMG/M metagenome (GOLD analysis project Ga0265594, IMG submission 190147) | Saline water microbial communities from Sakinaw Lake, British Columbia, Canada - sak_2011_5_24_80m | ecosystem: Environmental > Aquatic > Non-marine Saline and Alkaline > Saline ... | reverse complement strand
TTTACTATTCAGCAACGTCGCTCGGTTGAATCAGGCGGATGTCGTCAATAAACATCTTGCCCGAACCGCCGGGTACCGTCATGTTGCCCTGGGTTCCCAGGCCGATCGCTATCCTGTCAACGTTGGTCAGGACTATGCCCTGATCGGCAAAAGCCTGAAGCGGGATGACCCACTCGGTCCAGGTGTCTATCGTTGCCGCGGCCGGATCATCATTGATTACTACCGCGGGTGTGCCGGCACTGTTGGAAACCGCCACATAAAGCGGCTCGGCATCATTGCTGGTTATGCCGATGTCCTGATGTGCCCACTGCCCGGTGACTGAGCCGGAAGTCGTGACGTTGGAGAATACGGCCTGGCATGTCAAAGCAGCATCGTGGCTCGTTAAGGCCAAGCCAACATAGACATTCGCGCCCATTGGGATGTTCTCTGTGCCCTGCATGGTCCAGGTGGATCCGTTAGCTGAACTGTACCCTGTAAAGCTGCCGGAGATACTACGCTCCAATTTCACCCAGTACGGTGCAGTTATCGCGGCGGTCGTCGTGTCGAGGCTGGTCTGGCCAGTGCCGGGACGTCGCTGGAAGGACACACCCGAGCCAGGCGTCACAACCATCATCGCGTGCGCAGAATCAGGATCGAGCGTCTCACGAATCATCACGCCGGCTTTGGCCCAGACGTTCGTGTTTTCGACGCTGTCGACTCTTGCGACCATCGAGCCGGCACCGGTTAGCATCTTGTAAGCGAAGTGGAATTCATCGGCTTCCACGTTATTCACTAACCAGATATCCGTGCCGGAGGCGTTCATAGTGTAAGTGCCGATCGGGCCCTCGACGAAGCTGCCGCTGGATGCCGGATAGCCTCTGAACCAGATTGACAACTCCGCAACGCCTTCTTCGGTCCAGTCTCGCTGGTCTGTCAACGTCAACTCCGTCTCCGAATACATGGAGTAGCCTTGCTTGTTGTTGTCGAAGACAAGCGGCATTGATTGAAGGCCACCGTTGACGATCGTCTCCTCGGTATAGGAAGGAGTCGTTTCATCGCCTACTGCAGCACCGGTGCCGTTGCCGGGATAGGCCGGTTCGTCGCCATGCGGGCCGTAACCAAGGCCGTCTTTCCAGAACCACCATATCTCATTGTTACCAACGTCGTAGTCCTCGAAATCATCTATGACGAGGAAGTCACCCGTCGTAAAGCTCCAGACGTTACCTGCCCAGGGGCTATCGGTACTGGCGCCGTTGACTTCATCGATCCGCCAGAAGTACGCAGTATTAAATGTAAGCTTGCCGGGATCATAGCTCTCCTCTCCGAGCGCCTTTGGCCCCTTGTACTCGGGCGAGGCTGTCGTAGCATTCTTGACTGCGTCCGCATCCGAGCCGAAGTACACATCGTGCGAAGCAGCGACGGCTCCCGCAACCCATTTCAGAATCACAGACGGTTTTACGTCCACGGTGCCATTGGCCGGATTCGGGCCAGTGACGGCGCCCTCGGTTGTAAAGCTCCAGACTTCGCCTTTATGCATAGCCGGGCCCTCGAACTCATCGACACGCCAGTAGTAAGTTTTGGCCAACTTAAGCGTGCCGGGTTTATAATTCGCAGGACCGTTAGGAATACCCGTGGCAGCGTTGTTTACTTCGTCGAAATCTTCGCCGAAGACTATATAGTGCAATTTTGCGCCGAAACCAGCCGTCCAGCTAAGCACTACATTAAGATCGACGAATTCGGCACCATCAACCGGTTCGGGAAGATATGCAGTATTGGGAGGGACCGAGAAGCTCCAGACGGGGCCTTTCCACGGACTATTCGGCTCGGTATCGTTGACCTCGTCGATACGCCAGTAGTAGGTTATGCCCGGAACAAGACCATCCGGATAAGCATATCCCGCAAAGCCTGCAATAGAATATGCCACGTCCAGGTCCTGGTTGCCCCTGAATACATCAGAGTCTCGGGTGCCATCGTTCACGTCGTCGAAATTATCGCCCATGTAAAAATCGTGAGAAACCGCAAAATAGCCCGGTCGCCACGAAAGGGTCACCCACGTATCCGCATGTAGGGCACCATTTCTCGGATTGGGACCCGAAGCGAGCGGTTGGTAGCCTAATCCTATCACATCGTTTACCCAGTTGACGATTAACTCAGCACAGGTCAAACCTCTGTCGTCTATCCAGCCAGGAGGGCCACTACCAGCAGACTGGTTTATAAAAGCGACGTAAGCGCCAGTATCTGCGTTGTGAATAACAACAGGATCAGCCTGTGTTGCATTGCCTGCGAATACAGCAGCAACTTCCCAGGGGGCTACAACAGCACTGAGAGCGATGGGTCTATAAGTTATGACGGTGGTGTCACCGAGACTGGGTAGATATTCCTTACCTGTCGGTGTCACCGTCAGCGAAGTATTATCAGCGGATACGATAATACCAGAAGAAAGGTCAAGGATGTTCGCCGCACCAGAAGCACCGTTCTCAGTTTGTCGAGCTCCACCTGCATACGAGACGTATCCGAACCAGTCGCCGACATTTATAATCATGTTTCCGCCGTCGATCCACTCTTCAATAAGCGAGCCATCCGGTTCAAGGTTTGGGAATGGATAGAGGACACTCGGCATGCATCCGTTAAGCCAGAGAATATCCATTTCACCATCATTCGTATTTGCTTCTACCCATGCACTAAATGCATCATACTGGTCGTCATCGAACTGCTGGATATCCGAAAACAAATGTCCAGTTTCGGCAATTATCGTCTCAACGTCCGTGGTCATTGTAGCAACATCGTACCAGCCATCGGTGTTAGGTGCCCCGACGTAGAACGCTATGTCAGAAGCCATAGCCATCGTGCAAAATGCAAATGCGACTATGAATACCAACACTAAATTTTTCATTTTTTTCCTCCTAATTTTAACTGAAAATTGATGGGAAATTTCGCTCCGGCCACACACCAAAGCGACTAACAGGAATTTTACTTATTTTTAGACTAAAATATTGCGTCAAAATGGTTTAGGCCTAATTCTACCTCCTTCCTTAAACGGCCAATATGGGCACTTATTTAAGTAAAATCTTAAATAAATTGTAGAAACCCCCTCCATACAAGATGAAAAATCTAATGATTTCCACTTAAACTGTTTATATCAGATTAATCGGCTTTGTGTCAAGGATTTTTTTTGTTTCATCCCGTACACGATTATGCGAATTGCCGATGCGGGAGCGAAAAAACAATCTTTTTTGAGGCATTTTTCATTTCAGATAATAGATCTACAAATAAGGATGATTTTTCCTTTAAGGGAAGCTGGACAATTCAGTATATATAGTACCTGGTTAAACGTGCACGCAAGAAAGTTAGGCATGATTGCTTGAAGACAGAGCCCTTTTTGAAGCTTTGGAACGACCTCTTTTGTCCAATTGTAAACCTCGCCTGGCGAAGCTGTCAATTATGGTGACTACGTATTTTTGAGTGAGAAGTCAAGAAAATACGTTTCGAAATTCCAGGACATATCGAAGATTTCATCGATAAATCAAAAGAAGGGCATGATTTTACATGTTTTTCGCCTGAATCCGGCTTCATTTCCAAAAAATGTATTTGAACTGAATACGCAAAAAACACAATCCAAAGTAGTAGGGGCGGTTCGCGAACCGCCCCTACCCGGCACTTTACCTGCTGCCATGGCTGGTGCGGTATCTGTTTGCTGCCTATAGAGACATTTCCGGGCTTCCGATGATAATATCCGTAAGACACTTCATCTTCCCGGGAGGAAACGCAGCAATCCGGCCGGCGAAGAAATTCCTGAGATTTTTCTTGACGGCAGGCCGGATAATTTGGTAAATTAAAGCTTGGTGAGGCGTGTTCCTTTGCCGGCACATATCCAAGGAACTCTGCTTGCCAAAAGCTGGAATGTCTTTAATTCCTGAGGGTATTGAAGCATAACAAGGAACGAACAAGACGCCCGAAGTTGTATGCTTCGGAGATAAGAATTTTACCTTATCATCAATTATATATAGTTAGTTCCTAAAGGAAGGAGGTAGCAGCAAGTCTAAATAGAATGTCCTGGGCAGACACTTCGACATCAGTCCGGCAACCGAAAACGGCAATGTTGGCCTGACGGGAATGTAGCTTTAGGTAAAAATTCTTATCGGTCGATTATATTTTAACGTCCTTATTTTGAAGGAGGATTATTATGTCAAAGAAATTGTTACTTTTTGTTATTATCGTGTCCACCCTGCTATTGAGTTCAATGGCAATGGCGCAGGGGACCGACGTCACGGCCCCGGGGGATATCGTGCAGGGCGTCCCTAACGACGGCTTAACTACTGGTGGCGACGACAACGGTTGGCCACCCAACGAAATACCACCTAATGGCTTTGACGACCAGATTCTGACGAAGTTTCTACACTTCAAAGGAAACGTAGAGTCTACGGGTCTCCGCGTAACGCCGGCGATGGGGCCAACCATAGTTACCGGGCTGACATTCACCACGGCCAACGATTCTGCGGGACGCGATCCCGTTACGTACGAGCTGTCCGGCTCCAACGATAGCATTGACGGGCCGTATACCTTGATCGCCGAAGGCCCCATTGTGGACTTTGCCGGCAGTACGGAATGGCCGCGGCGTACGATAAATGAAACGCCGATCCAGTTCAATAACACGGTGTCATACAAGCACTACCAGATAATGTTCCCGACCACTCGCGATGCAGCCAGCAATAACAGCATGCAGGTTGCCGAGATCGAGCTGCTGATGCGCATTTTCAAGGCCTCTGAACCGGCCCCGGCTAATAAAGCCATTTACGAGGATACCTGGGCGACTCTGTCCTGGACAAAAGGACATGACGCAGTCTCGCATGATGTATATATGAGCGAGAATTTGGCTGACGTGGCAAATAGCGCCCCAGAAGCGTTCCAGGGTAACCTGGACACGCTCACGACGTATCTTGTTGTCGGTTTTGCCGGATTCCCTATTCCGGATGGGCTTGTCCCGGGAACAACTTATTATTGGCGAGTCGATGAGATCAATAATGACAATCCGGAAAGTCCCTGGGTAGGTGATATCTGGAGCTTTACGGTTCCCCCCAGGATTGCCTGGAAACCCACACCGCCTAATGGCGGTCAGTATATAGGCCTGGATGCGGACCTTAGCTGGAGACCGGGTTGGGGTGCTAAATTACACACCGTATACTTCGGCGACAATTTTGACGATGTCAATAGTGCCACCGGCGGTGTGTCCCAGATAGCTACAAGTTATTCGCTTGATCCCCTTGAGTTAAACAAGACCTACTACTGGCGTGTTGATGAATCCGATGGCCGTCAGGCATATATAGGCGATGTCTGGAGCTTCACGACCACCGATGGCGGGGGCGGCATCAAGGGCGAGTACTTTGCCAACGAAACTTTAGCCGGTACGCCGACCTATACCCAAATCGACCCGTCCGTCGACTTCGAGTGGGCTGAAAGCCCCGGTTTGCCGTTGCAGAACGATAACTGGTCGGTGCGGTGGACGGCGGACCTCAATATCCTCGTCGACGATACATATACCTTCAGTGTCAATAGCGAGGGCGGCACCCGGCTGTGGATCGACGACGTAATGATCATTGACATGTGGGTGTCCTGGGTCGCCACAAAGTATGCCTCGGTACCGTTGGACATGGAAAGTGGCGTCCATTCGCTGCGCCTTGAGTTCGTGGACTTCGACCGCAACGCCATACAGCAGTTGTTCTGGTCGTCGACGTCGATGGCCGAGCAGATCATTCCCGCCGGTCCGCTGCAGCCACCACTTAGGGCCCAACGCTCGAACCCGCGTAATGGTGGAGTGGATGTAAAGCACACACAGATTCTTACGTGGGTTCCGGGTGATAACGCCAGCTTACACCAGGTCTATTTCGGCGCTGATGAAGAGGCTGTGAAAAATGCCAATACAGCTTCGCCGGAGTACAAAGGCTCTAAAGAGCTTGGCGATGAGAGCTATGATCCCGGATTACTTGAGTGGAATACGGATTACTTCTGGCGTATTGATGAAGTCAATGACCTCAATCCCGCCAGTCCATGGGTAGGGGCGGTCTGGAGCTTCAAAGCTGCCAACTTCCTCGTTATCGATGACTTCGAGGACTACGATATTGGCAACACAGAGATATGGTGGTTCTGGAAAGATGGCCTTGGTTATGGTGCTCACGACGATGAACCGGCTTACCCAGGCAATGGAACAGGCTCAGCCGTAGGCGATGAAGGTACTGCCTCTTATATGGAAGAGACCATCGTCCACGGAGGCGGCAAGTCAATGCCGGTCTATTATAACAATACCATTGCAAAGAATTCAGAGGTGGAATTGACGTTGGGCGGCCTGGACTTGACAAAGAATGGCTGTACCACACTGAAGATTTGGTTTAGTGGTATTGCTGAGAATGCTGCCGATACGCTGTATGTTACACTCAATGGGATTGCGGTGGCGAACGCAGATCCTGCTGCAGCACAGGCGACCGACTGGACCGAATGGGACATCCCCCTGCAGGCGTTTGTAGACAAGGGCGTTGATGTTACCAATGTAAATTCGATTGCAATCGGTATCGGCGACAAAACCAATGCGCAATTCGGTGGTACAGGTACAATGTACTTCGATGATATTGGTGTGCATCCTCCTGCTGCAGAATAGGCTTAGATTCGGCCGCTAATTAAAATTGTGCAGTTGATGTGGTAGATTTGCTTGGAGTTTGGGGCTTATACTGACTGGTTCGGTATAAGCCCCGCTCTGAGTTAATTGCTATAGCCGTTTTGGTATGTAGCCAAAGCACAGGTATCTTGACCTTTTCAAAAGGAGGATTGTTATGTATAGAAAATTGTTTTATTTTGCTTCCTTTGTTTTAGTGCTGGGCCTGGTCGGTGTGGCCGGTGCGGCGGAAGGCCTGTTCGGCCAGTATTTTTTATCGAGCGGCGAAGGCCCTCCGGCGAATCCCTGGCAGACTTTGGTATTCGAACGCCTGGATGCTACGGTGAATTTCAACTGGGCGGGCAACTCGCCGGATCCGTTATTGCGATCCGAAGATTTCGCAGTGCGATGGATAGGTGAGGTTCAAGCACCGACTTCCGAGACGTACACGATCACCACCCAGTCAGATGATGGTATTCGGTTGTGGGTGAATAAGGAATTGATTATTGACAACTGGGCGGAAGGGAACACCACTGACACTGGCGACATTGAGTTGACAGGCGGACAGCGATACGAAATTAAGCTGGAGTATTATGAGAATGGCGGCGATGCCAGATGTGAGCTGTCCTGGTCCACTCCAACTATTTCACTGGAAACTATCCCAAGCCGGTATCTGTCAGTGGAAAGGCCGTACCCCCGTTATCCTGAGCCTGTTGATGGGGCTATAATAAAAGATACGTGGGTTCCCCTAAGCTGGACGCCGGGAGATTATGCGGCCTCAAATTCTATATATGTCGGTGAGAATCTCGATGAGGTCCGGGCCGGCACGGGCGATACGTTCAGGGCTAACCAAACCGATACGTCTTATGCTATTGGATTCCCCGAATATCCCTATCCGGATGGCGTTGTCAAGGGTACGACATACTACTGGCGAATCGAGGATGTTGCGGCCGATGGGACCACGACACACAGCGGCCCTGTCTGGAGCTTTACGATTGCCCCCAGGACCGCTTACAGTCCGAGTCCGGCCGATGGCGAGGATTTTGTAGACCCGAATGTAGTTCTTAAATGGACAGCAGGTTTCGGTGCAAAATTGCACTATGTGGTTTTCGGCACAGATTTCGAGGAAGTAAGCAATGCTGTCATGGGTACTCCTGCCGGTATTGCGTCTTTCAATCCCGGCACACTTGAACTGGCTAAGACTTACTACTGGCGAGTTGACGAGTTCGAGGGCCCGCTTACGCATAAGGGCGAGGTCTGGAGCTTTACGGCTCCGGGCGCCGTCGGCAGCGCGAATCCATATCATGGTGCCGTGAGTGTAAAACAGACATCAATTCTCAGATGGGTTGCGAATGATAATGCCGGCTCACACCAGGTCTATTTCGGCACGGATAAAGATGCTGTGCGCAACGCTACAAGCGCTTCGCCGGAGTATAAAGGCTCTAAAAACCTTGGCGATGAGAAATATGATCCCGGACTACTTGAGCAGGACGCGGCTTACTACTGGCGTATCGATGAGGTCAATAACCTCAACCCGAGCAGTCCGTGGAAAGGCAATGTCTGGACATTCACGACGGCAGATTTCCTCGTCGTGGACGACCTGGAGTCCTACAATGACATCGATCCGCCAAATCCGGGCAGCAATACGATATTCGGATACTGGATTGACGGTTACGGAACCACGACAAACGGAGCTCTCGTCGGCAATGACCTTCCTCCTTATGCCGATCAGACGGCCGTTCACGGCGGCAGGCAGTCGATGCCGTATGTTTATGATATTACCATCAAGTTCGCCGAGGCGACCCTGACTCTGGATTCTCCACGTGACTGGACCACATCGGGCGTCAAGACGCTGACTATTTGGTTCCACGGTAATCTGTTTAACGATGCTGCGCCGATTTATGTTGCTATAGCCAATATGACAGGTGCACCAGCGGTTGTGACGCATGACGATGCCAGCGCAACCAAGATACACGCCTGGACGCAGTGGGATATTCCCCTGCAGGCTTTTGCAGACAAGGGTATTGACCTGACGAATGTTAATACGATTACTATCGGTATTGGTAATAAAGCCAATCCGCCGGGTGGTACAGGTAAAATGTACTTCGACGATATTGGTCTGCATCCTCTACCGCCGGAGCCGGAACCGGAACCAGCGCTATAAGCTGTGATTTAACCGGCTGTTAAATTTTATTTATGGCCAAAGCTGACATGCTTCAGTGAGGGGCTTATGCTGAATGGTCCGGTATAAGCCACGCTCTGAGTTAATTGCGATAACTGTTTTGGTTTGTGGCCAAAGCACAGTTATCTTAACCTTTTTTGAAGGAGGATTATTATGTGTAGAAAATTTATTTTTTTTGCTTGCTTTGTTTTTCTTCTGGGCATGGTAGGTTCGGCTAATGGTGTTGAAGGCTTGCTTGGCGAATATTATGAAAGGGACACAACAAATCCATGGCAAGTTTTGCTAATGAAGCGCTTGGATCCTACGGTTGACTTTAACTGGGGCGATCCTGGTTCGCCGGATCCGTCCGTACCTGTGGATAATTTCACGGTAAGGTGGACAGGTGAGGTTGAAGCACCAATCACGGCGACCTATACGTTCCATACACAGACAGACGATGGTGTGCGATTGTGGGTAAACAATGAGCCGCTTATCGACAACTGGACAGACCATAGCAGTACTCATGACAGTAATGATATTGCACTGAAAGCTGGGCAAAGATACGAGATTACACTGGAGTACTATGAGAATGGCGGCGGAGCCCAATGTCAGTTGTCCTGGTCGACTTCAACGATGGCCCGAGTGGCTATCCCAAGCCAGTATCTTTGGGTAGGTGGAGACCGTCCGGAACCCCGTAATCCGAATCCTGCTGATGGGGCTATAATAAAAGATACGTGGGTTCCCCTAAGCTGGACGCCGGGAGATTATGCGGCCTCACATTCTATCTATGTCGGTGAGAATCTCGATGAGGTCCGGGCCGGCACGGGCGATACGTTCAGGGTCAACCAAACCAATACGGATTATGCTATTGGATTCCCCGAACATCCTTATCCGGATGGTGTTGTCAAGGGTACGACATACTACTGGAGAATCGAGGATATCGAGGCCGATGGGACCACGACACACAGCGGCCTCGTCTGGAGCTTTTCGATTGCCCCAAGGACTGCTTACAGTCCGATTCCGGCCGATGGCGAGGAATCTGTAGATCCGAATGTAATTCTTAGATGGGAGTCCGGTTTCGATGCGAAATTGCACACAGTCTTCTTCGGCGATGATTATGACACCGTGAATAATGCCGTGGCCGGTATCTTTCAGGGAGTTAAAACCTATACTCCGGGCACACTTGATTCAGGTAAAACATACTACTGGCGAATCGATGAGTTCTTTGGATTCGAGACATTAAAGGGCGAGATCTGGAGCTTTTCGGTTGCCGGTGCTGTAAGCAACGCGAACCCATACAATGGTGCCGTGGATGTGAAGCAGACACAAATTATTACGTGGGTTGCGGGTGATAATGCAGGCTCACACCAGGTCTATTTCGGCACAGATAAAGATGCCGTGCGCAACGCTACAAGTGCTTCGCCGGAGTATAAAGGCTCTAAAAACCTTGGCGATGAGAAATATGATCCCGGGCTACTTGAGCAGGACGCGGCTTACTACTGGCGTATCGATGAGGTCAATAACCTCAATCCGAGCAGTCCGTGGAAAGGCAATGTCTGGACATTTACGACGGCAGATTTCCTCGTCGTGGACGACCTGGAGTCCTACAATGACATCGATCCGCCAAATCCGAACAGCAATACGATATTCGGATACTGGATTGACGGTTACGGAACCGCGACAAACGGAGCTCTCGTCGGCAATGACTTACCTCCTTATGCCGATCAGACCGTAGTACACGGCGGCAGGCAGTCGATGCCGTATGTTTATGATATTACCATCAAGTTCGCCGAGGCGACCCTGACTCTGGATTCTCCACGTGACTGGACTGCGTCGGACGTCAAGACGCTTACCATTTGGTTCCACGGTAATTTGGTTAACGATGCTGCGCCGATTTATGTTGCTATAGCAAATATGACGGGCGCACCAGCGGTTGTGACGCATGACGAACCGGCCGCAACCCAGATACACGCCTGGACACAGTGGGATATCCCCCTGCAGGAGTTTGCAGACAAGGGTATTGACCTTGCGAATGTTAATACGATTACTATCGGTATTGGTAATAAAGCCAATCCGCCAGGTGGTACGGGTAAAGTGTACTTCGACGATATTGGTCTACATCCTCTACCGCCGGAGCCGGAACCGGAGCCGGAACCAGCACTATAATAATAATTTCAGTAAATAAGAACCGATAGCACGATTGTCAGGATAAACAACGAAAATTCTGGATTCCCGCTTTCGCGGGAATGACAGCAATGCTTAATCGGCTCTAATTAACTAAGTTTGATATAAGCTGTGATTTAACCGGCTGTTAAATTTTATTTATGGCCAAAGCTGACATGCTTCAGTGAGGGGCTTATACTGGCTGGTTCGGTATAAGCCCCGCTCTGAGTTAATTGCTATAACCGTTTTGGTATGTAGCCAAAGCACAGGTATCTTAACCTTTTCAAAAGGAGGATTGTTATGTATAGAAAATTGTTTTATTTTACTTGTTTTGTGTTTCTTCTGGGCCTGGTCAGTGTAACGAATGGAACGGAAGGCTTGCTGGGCAAGTATTATCACGGCAATGCAGGTAATCCCTGGCAGACTTTTGTCATGGAGCGTATAGATCCTACGATCGATTTTAACTGGGGTGATCCGGGCTCGCCGGATCCGTCGGTGAATGTAGACAATTTCACAGTACGTTGGACGGGTATGATTGAAGTGCCGGCTTCAGCGAACTACACTTTCCACACCCAGACGGACGACGGAGTTCGGTTGTGGGTAGGTGGCCAACAGATTATTAATAACTGGACCGACCATTCGGATACCCATGACAGCGGTGACATTTCCCTGGCGGCCGGACGGCAATATGAGATTATCCTGGAGTATTATGAGAACGGTGGCGGTGCCATATGCCAGTTGTCATGGGAGTCGTCGGCTATAGCACGGGAAGCCATTCCAAGCCAGTATCTGTCTGTGGAAAGGCCATTTCCACGTAGACCTGACCCTGCTGATGGTGCCATCATACGGGATACATGGGTGAGTCTGGTCTGGGAGCCGGGAGATTATGCGGCCTCACATTCTATCTATATCGGTGAGAATCGCGATGAGGTTCTGGCCGGCACGGGCGATACGTTCAGGGTCAACCAAACCAATACGGATTATGCTATTGGATTCCCCGAACATCCTTATCCGGATGGCGTTGTCAAGGGTACGACATACTACTGGAGAATCGAGGAAATCGAGGCTGATGGGGTAACAACGCACAGCGGTCCCGTCTGGAGCTTTATGATTGCCCCGAGAACCGCTTTCAGCCCGATTCCGGCCGATGGCGATGAATCTGTTGACCCGAATATAGTTCTTAAATGGCAGCCCGGATACGGTGCAATATTACACCACGTTTATTTCGGCGATGATTATAACACCGTAAACGATGCCATTGTTGGGATTCCATCGGGAGTTGCAACCTATAAACCAGGTACTCTCGACCTAGGCAGAACGTATTACTGGCGGATTGATGAGTTCCACGGATTCGAGACATTAAAGGGCGAGATATGGAGCTTTTCGGTTACCGGTGCCGTAAGCAACGCGAATCCTTACAATGGTGCAGTGAATGTAAAACAGACATCAATTCTCAGGTGGGTTGCGGGTGACGATGCAGGCTCACACGAGGTCTATTTCGGCATGGATAAAAATGCCGTGAGCGCCGCAACAACAGCTTCACCGGAGTATAAAGGCTCTAAAAACCTTGACGATGAGAAATATGATCCCGGACTACTTGAGCAGGACGCGGCTTACTACTGGCGTATCGATGAGGTCAATAACCTCAACCCGAACAGTCCGTGGAAAGGCAATGTCTGGACATTCACGACGGCAGATTTCCTCGTCGTGGACGACCTGGAGTCCTACAATGACATCGATCCGCCTAATCCGAACAGCAATACGATATTCGGATACTGGATTGACGGTTACGGAACCGCGACAAACGGAGCTCTTGTCGGCAATGACTTACCTCCTTATACCGATCAGACGACCGTTCACGGCGGCAGGCAGTCGATGCCGTATGTCTATGATATTACCGTCAAGTTCGCCGAGGCGACCCTGACTCTGGATTCTCCACGTGACTGGACTGCGTCGGACGTCAAGACGCTGACCATTTGGTTCCACGGTAATATGGTTAACGATGCTGCGCCGATTTATGTTGCTATAGCCAATATGACAGGTGCACCTGCGGTTGTGACGCATGACGATCTCAGCGCAACCCAGATACACGCCTGGACGCAGTGGGATATCCCCCTGCAGGAGTTTGCAGACAAGGGTATTGACTTGACGAATGTTAATACGATTACTATCGGTATTGGTAATAAAGCCAATCCGCCAGGTGGTACGGGTAAAATGTACTTCGACGATATTGGTCTACATCCTCTACCGCCGGAGCCGGAGCCGGAGCCGGAACCAGCACTATAATAATAATTTCAGTAAATAAGAACCGATAGCACGATTGTCAGGATAAACAACGAAAATTCTGGATTCCCGCTTTCGCGGGAATGACAGCAATGCTTAATCGGCT
>Ga0265594_1002437_pt1 | contig 13336 bp, 11 predicted proteins | sample saktaG_11_FD_190147 | JGI IMG/M metagenome (GOLD analysis project Ga0265594, IMG submission 190147) | Saline water microbial communities from Sakinaw Lake, British Columbia, Canada - sak_2011_5_24_80m | ecosystem: Environmental > Aquatic > Non-marine Saline and Alkaline > Saline ... | reverse complement strand
TAAGCACGTCGCCCTCGTGTGTACATACGATGGCCTGACAAAAACTCTTATGCAAATCCACTCCTGCAAATGTCACGTTTCCACCTCTCGTTTGTTAAAGAGGCGGACTTAATCATACCATCACCTTGCCCTATCTACCTATTCATTCTGTTAGATACTATTCATGCTTAGCCACCTACCCGTTCACATCACTCGACATTCATCTCTTCGTACCTTCATCGGCACAGGGTTACGCGTCGTGAGTGTGGCGGCCTCCACTCATTTTAACGACCCTCGGGGGAGCAGGGAAAAGGCGAGGCTCTTCGTGCCTTATTAGTTTCGTTATAAGCTTCCTGCTTCGTTAAAACCCCCTAGACCGACTCCGCAAGGTGACGCGCGGTCGCAAACGGCCTGACCATCGTTGGATGAGCTAGATGAACCGCTATTCCCTGCTCATCGAGCTGCTCATAGACGAAGCGAAGCTGCCCGAAGCTGATGCTTCGATCGCTAACCTGAACCCCTCACCAGCAGAGCGCTCGCAAATCCCTCCCACTCCGCTCCTGTCGTGCGAAATCGGTCCTTCTTTACCACTGTGCCCCTTCCGTCCACCATCGCGTAGTAGCTAGCAATACCTTTTAGGCACATCCAAATCCACCTACATACGCACCTCCCCGTTCCTCACGTAACGGGCGGTGTTTTTCATGCAGTCATTTAAGGTCCTGGTAAGAACTTCCTGGCACCTGCTCTGAGAACTTCCGGGAATAGATAAAGCGGTCGGATACGTAGCACGTATCGTAGATCTCTTAATATGTCCGCATCACTCGCAACTTCGAAGGGGTAGCGAATACATACTCGAGGAGCGACGCGGTAATAAACAGGCCGAGGCCACCATGCGTGGAGCGTTGGCGCTGCCTGCGCAGGTGGACAACTCGTGCTCTAACGCTTTTGGATACACTACACGCGAACGGACTGCTTAACCGGTTACTCGTGATTGGCCGCTCGTCCGTTTCTTGTAATATGTGGTTCTACCCGACCTCTGTCTCTCTCCCGGTCTCCCGGGCATCGAGCGCCCTTTAGCCTTCCAGCTTATCTGCACACGCTTCACCGCCTGTAGCTGCTTCTCGGTTATCCTGATATCTTTGAGATGCATTACTCTTCTGAAGTTATCGTAATCGCTGGGTGTGAGGATGCTGATTGCGCACCCTTCCTCACCTGCTCGTGCCGTGCGGCCGATACGATGAATATAATCATTGCTGTCACCAGGGATATCATAATTGTAGACGTGCGAGATCCCGGGGATATCAAGCCCTCGTGCCGCGACATCAGTGCAGACCAGCACGCAGACGCTCTGTGTATGGAATTGCTTCATTACCGCGTTCCGTTTCTCCTGCGTCAGTCCACCGTGGATCGCGAGCGCGTCGACACCCACAGCCCTGAGGTTGTTCGCCACAAAGTCGGTATTATGCCGCGTGTTGCAGAAGACCATGACCAATCCGGCCTTCTCATGCTGTAATAAATGGACCAGCACCGAGAACTTCATACGCTCATCAAGCACGTCATAGTAAAACTGTGTCAACTTCCGCGGATCGACGTATTGCTCTGCCGAGATCTCAACTTGCTCGTTCATGTAGCGTCGCGCGAGTCGCGCCACCTCGCTGGTAATGGTCGCTGAGAACAAGAGCGTCTGCCGCTTACGCGGGCATTTCCGGATGATCTGCTCCACATCATCGATGAAACCCATATCCAGCATCCGATCCGCTTCATCCAGAACGAGCGTCGTTACCCCGCGCAGATCAAGCGTTCCCCGTCGTAGATGGTCCAGTATCCTGCCCGGAGTTCCGACGACGACGTCTGCAGTCCTTAATTGCTCCATCTGCGGGTTGATCGAGACGCCGCCAAAGACCGCAACGATCCGCAGCGGCTTGTACCGTGAGAAATCGCCTAGCGCCGCAGCTACCTGCTGCGCCAGCTCCCGAGTTGGTGTTAAGACCAGCGCCTGGATTCCTGTGCCCTTCTCTGATTTCGCGATAATATCGGCCGCAAAGGCAAGCGTCTTGCCTGATCCGGTCGATGCACCCGCGATAACGTCCCGGCCCTCAAGGATTGAGGGGATCGCTTTCGCCTGGATCTCTGTTGGTTTTTCAAACTTCGCTTCTTCTATTGACTTTAAAACAGGCTCAATAATACCTAGATTTCCAAAATACTCCATTCTTTCTACTCAAGAAAAAAGTCAAAACCTTTCTCTTCTTTACCTCTCTGGTTCATTCAATAACCCCACGAGTATATAAAGGTTGCAACGTACAGCAGCTCTGTCTGAATAGCACATATACACCAGAGCGCATGAACATCCCGACCATCGCGCGCAGTGGGTGCGGAGAAAAAGGAAAAAGAAAAGAATGGAGAAGCCGATGCTGAACGCGCCCGACTCACGGTGCTCACGTTATTGTCGATCGAGATAGTCCCAATGGCGCGTCATACGCTACCGTCTCGTTTATATAGACTCTAACGGTTATCTATCCGTCAATGAGGAAGAAGTTGTCCGCCGTGATTGCTCACGCGCTCCACGATGCGGGTGTCCTCGTCGCCACACATGTCCCCGGATACGGTGCCAGCGAGGTCTTCTCGGAGTACTGCGAGCTCAGTAACAAAGAACTCCCGATCTCGTTCAATGAGGAAGTGGCTTACTCGATCGCGCACGGTGCGAGCCTGGTCGGCGGGCGCGCGGCGAGCTTAATGAAGGTGCACGGATTTCTAAAAGCCTGCAACAGCGTCTCTGACTCGCTCTATGCAGGTACAACCGCAGGATTCGTGACCGTGATCTTTGACGACCCCCAGGGCACGCATTCTGATAGCATTCTTGACGCCATCGCTGCTCTTGAAGGCATCGGTATTCCTCACCGCATAGGAACTGCACACACCTTGTACCAGGACATCCTGCGCTGTTTTGCTGAGTCGGAGCGCTTTCAGATTCCGTATGCGCTTCTCGTTGACTCAGACGAATTACAGCAACTGGTCGAGCTTGAATCCCGATGCTTCTCCGCATACCCAAACCCGCCCTACCTGCGGGACATCACGCAGCACGTGCTCTGTCCGTGCTTCAGCGCGTACCAGCGCGAGGTGCTCGCAGCCAAGCGGCGATGCGCGGATTGGACACGGCTGCAAACGCCTGCGATCCCGCACATACCCCAGTCATTACCCGAGCGCTGGAAACCAGTCGCTGAATCGTACGCACCCTTATTCTCGGTCTTTCAATCGCTCAGAGGCGCAATCGTAACCGGCGATACGGGCGTCTCGAGCCTCTTTGCCTTTCCACCCTACAACTGTGTCGACATCGCGACCTACATGGGTGGCAGCATTCCGCTCGCGATCGGCGCTTTTATGGCAGGGTTCGATGATGTATGGGCGTTAACGGGCGATTTCTCCTTCATCGCCGCCGGGCAGCTCGGTTTACCGGAAGCCGTGCAGCGGCATATCCCGCTCAAGATCGTACTCTTCTATAACGGTACAGCGGAGACGACCGGCGGGCAGCCGATCCCCGCGGGCACGCTCGAGCGTAGTATACGTGGCTATGAGCGCTTCGTGCGGTATCTCAACGACCCGTCGGACCATCGTGAGCTTGAGCGGGTACTCACCGAGGCGCGCGACGCAGACGAGCTGCGAATCGTCATCGCGGATTATCGATAGCGGTTTTAGAAAGTATTCAAAAACCGAGAAAATGCCACCAGAACTGCGGCCCGGCCGAGTGAAGAGCGAGCGCATACTACTGTCAGCGAGCGAGCGAGCCGTTCATGCCAAAGACCAGCGTGAAAATCCCGACGATTCTATACAGCCGTATCGCTGGTGTCCGCAAACGTTCTGGAAGATAAGTTGACCAAAGGAACCGTTCAGTCCGACCACAACCGTATGGCTGGTATCCAATCTGTGTGAACGTTTCCATTTGCGTCCTCACATGAGGTGCACGTGATGACCCCGCCGGTTGCGTTCCACGCCTCAGCATGGATAATCTGCGGGTACGAGCCTGTGGTTATACTGTAGTTGTAGGTCTCGTGCGCTTCGAAGATGAACGGCTCTTCAAAGGTGAGATGCTGCCACTCACGCTGGTAACCGTGCCAGGTGGCGGTTACGTTCCAGTCGGTGCTGCTGTTCCAGAGCTTCACATATTCGCTATGACCTCCGGTCCCCGGACACGGATAGGTTGAGAGGTGCTGCACGATGATCGTGCGATTCGGCGTGATCGTCCCCTGGTAGCGCCCGGGGATACTGGGATAGGTGCCCGCGCCTGTCTCAAAAATCGGGCGCGCCTCGCACCGGTACGTGCAACCGACGACTCCCGTGTCATTCCAGCCGTCAGGGAGATAACAGACGTTCTCCACGCCCGAATTCCCAACGGGCGAGCCATCAAGGTAAAAATCGCGAACCCTGTTTCCGCAGACGGTATTCGCGTCAATAAGATTGTCGCTGCTGTATTCGAAGAGGTAAATGCCGTATCCACTGTTGTTCGTTATCCGGTTGTTCGTGATACTGCTCTCGCGCCCGGCCCAGAGTTCGAGCCCGGTCTTCAGATTCTGATCGATCGTGTTATTGAAAATGGAGAGGTCGTGTGCATAATTAATGACGTTAATCCCGATATCATTGAAGCTGATGGTATTGTTGCTGATGGTGTTTTGTGATGACGTGATACCGATACCGATACCCCAGTAACCGTTATTGTTCCTCACGTCGTTGGTATCAACGAGCGCATACTGGGAATTCCCACTGACTGAAATCCCCCGCCCTCTGTTCTTGCTGACCGTATTCCCCCTGAGCACCGTATGATCTGCACCGTCGAGCGATATACCAAGATTGCCGCTGTAGTTCGCACCACCACAGACCGTGTTATTGAGTACTCGGTTATGGGGCGAATTGCGGTAGAGCGAAATCCCGGTGCTGCTGTAAGTATCGACACTGTTGTTCGAGATGGTATTTTGGGCCGATTGCTCAAGCATGATGCCCGTGGTCGTTTCCGTTACCGTATTACCCGCTATTGTGGTATTCGCCGCGTTCAGCAGTGAGATCCCATAGTTATGATGCTCTATTGTATTCATCAGAATCGCATTGTCCTGATAGGACGTACCGAATAACCCGATAGAGATGCCGATTTCACCATTGTCGATAATGGTATTATTGTAGAAGGTATTTGTATTGCTTGACTGCTGCAGCTCTATACCAAACTGGGTGTTGTCTCTGAGCGTGTTGTTACTAACAAGATTAGCCATGGCGTATCCCAGCGTTATACCTCGATTATTATCGGATGCCGTGTTGTTCATCACGATATTATTGTTACTACCGGACCACAGCACAATGCCATAATTGCCATTTGAATTTGCCGTGTTGTTTGTGATAACATTGTCCGATGAGCCTTCTAGATACATGCCCTGAAAATCATTTGCTTGCACCCTGTTATCAGTAATGATATTGTGGCTTGAATCGTCGAGAAAAATCCCACGCCCGATGCCCATGCCGCTACTATTGGTCACGGTGGAGTTGATCACCGTACAATGCTGGGAATTTACCAGATGAATCCCATTCTTGAAGTTCGCAATGGTAATACCCGTTATGGTTACGCCTATTTCCCCCGACACTTCGATGCCCGCGCCCGTGCCATTCCCGCTGATCCGATGACCACCGCCGTCGAGGGTGATGTTATTCACGCCGATGGTGAAGCAGGTACCATTCGACGTGAGATCACAGTTCAAGGTGCAGGATTCCGTCACGGTCTTGCCCTCGAGGAAGGTGTGCGATGCGCCGACGCAGCCGCAAAGAGTACCTGCCGAGCCATCGCAGGAGGAGGTCCGCGGATCAATCCCCTCTGAGAATTCGCAGATGATGCAATTTCGTATCGTGTTCCCGGATTGCCCCTCGAGCAGGATCCCGAAATCCACGCCCGTGTTATCTCCATCGATCGTGTGGTACTGACAGTCAAAGATCTTATCGGGGAAGTTTTCCGGGTTATTGGTGCAGGTACCCGATTGATTGACGATGCCTGCCGTGAGAGTAACAACCGCGCAGGCGGGATCAGATAACCTCGCTTCGCACTCCGCACAGGTTGAGCAGATGCACACCCCATCTGGTTCGCTCACCGCACCGGTGAGTGCAGACAGCAACAATGCCGCGCCGATAAGTGCAAGTGTAACAGCGACCGGTTTTCGAGCTCGTTTCATGCGCTCCTTGCCCCCTTTCGAAACACTTCCTCGCATGCATGCTTCGTTCCTGATCTATTAGTAGTTTTCGATCCACTCACCCGCCTGAAACCGCAGAACCGCCTATACCACCGCTTGCCATCTTCACCTGGCCTCGCGGGCTTCGCCCGCGATGAGCGATCACTCCGAGATCCGCGGATTCAGACCCCCACGCAGCAGCGATGTTCTTGAAGCTATGAGGAAGGGCAGGGGAAGGAAGAAATCATTCATACTTACTTCATACAGCGCCGGTTTTCACCCTCTTCAAGCGCAGCATGCATGGTACGCTGCAGACCATATGTTTTAAGATGTCACCCGATACTTTTAATTTCAGAACGAAACAATACTATTTAATCAGATGTGAGCGGGGCAAAATGGGATTAAAAGAAGGGTTTGAGAAGCTGTTCGCGAAGCGAGAGGGTATTGGTGACGAAGAGGATTATTGGGACCTGGACTTGGAGGCGTACGAGGAGGAGCTCAGGGAAGACGAAGGCGTGCGGATGTACGTGAAGACCGCGGAGTTAACCGGGCTTTACGATCTCCCCGATTTGAAGAAGGAGGTCTATTCGGGTAATATCCTGCTCCTGGATATCTCCCTGGCGAAGAAGGATAAGGTGCTCGTCGAGAAGACCATTAAGGACTTGAAGATGGTGGCCTCAGATATCAGTGGCGATATCGCCGGTATTGCTGATGACATGGTGATCGTGACCCCAACGGGAATTAAGATCGAACGGCAGAAACTCTCCGGGAAGTAGCCTGGCCGAACGTCGGAGCCAGCGTAAGAAACGCAGCCTAACGTAACGAAACGTAACGAGCGGTGAGTGGTGGCGCGCGTTGAAAGAGACCTGTCCAGTCTGTGGTGCGGAGAGCGAATTGCACTGTGTCCCGTATGAAATCCCGTACTTCGGTGAGATCATGATCTTCACCGCGGTCTGCGACTCCTGCGGGTATCGCGCTACGGATGTCATGATGCTCGCGGATCAGAAGCAGAACCGATGCGAGAAGGTGATAGCATCACTCGATGACATTGACGCAGTTGTTATCCGCTCCTCGTTCGGGACTATCGAGATACCTGAGCTGGGGGTCATTGTCGAGCCGAAACGGGGCGATGCCTTCATCACAACGGTCGAGGGCGTGCTGAAGCGTGTCGAGCGGGTCGTGCGGATGCTGAGCAAGGACGCGGAGAGCAAGAAGCGAGCAGATGAGGTTCTGAAACAGATCGAAGAGATCAAGCTGGGTAACGCGCAGATGACCCTCATCATCGATGACCCGACGGGAAACAGTGCCATCATTTCCACTGAGCTTTTCTTTAAGAAAGATCTCAATAGTACAGACCTTTGAACCAGTCACGCGTTTCTTGGGGACCGTGGTGAAAGACACTGAATGAAAGTAAGAGGACGGAAAAAATGGGTATGAGCGGCTCGATGGAGCGAAAGATAAAGGTTGAGTTCGTGAATCGGGAGCCCGTGGAGGCGCAGGAGATCGAGATCGTTGAGCGGAAAGGGCTGGGGCATCCTGATAGTTTATGTGACGGAATTGCAGAGGCGGTAAGCGTGGCATTGTGCCAGGAGTACCTGCGAACCTGTGGCGTGATCCTGCACCACAACACCGATAAGGTCCAGCTCGTTGCCGGGCGGTCAAATCCCTGGTATGGCGGTGGCGAGGTCATTTCACCGATCTACATACTGCTCGGCGGCCGTGCAACGCGCATATTCGGGACCGATGAAATCCCGGTCGATACCGTGGCAATTCACGCGGCGAAGCAGTATCTGAAGAACGTCAGGAACCTGGACGTGGAACGGCACGTGATCGTGGACAGCAAGTTGGGACACGGCTCATCTGATCTCATCGGGGTCTTTGAGGGGAACAGGAAGGAGAGCGCAGAACCGACCGTGCCGATGGCAAATGATACCTCGTTCGGCGTGGCCCATGCCCCGCTTTCCGAGACTGAATCGATCGTGCTCAACGTCGAGGAGAAGGTGATGGCTGAGTTCCGGGACGAGGAGAAAGCGGTCGGCGAGGATATGAAGGTGATGGCGCTCCGTGAGCAGGACACGATCACCTTGACAGTCGGTGACGCGTTCGTCTCCAAATACGTGGATGATTACGATCATTACATAAATATCAAGCACCGGTTACGGGAGTATATGACGGGCGTCGCGAAGGATTATACCGGGCGGGACGTCAACGTGCTGGTGAATATGGCCGACATGCCCGGCTCGGTCTACCTCACCGTCACGGGTACCTCGGCAGAGATGGGTGACGACGGTGCGACGGGGCGCGGGAACCGCTCCAACGGACTCATTACGCCGAACCGCAACATGAGCCTGGAGGCGACCTGTGGGAAGAACCCGGTGAACCACACGGGCAAGATCTACAACTTGCTCGCCAACCGTATAGCCAGGGAGATCGTTGAGAACGTCGACGGCATTCGCGAGGTGCAGCTCAAGATCCTCTCTGAGATCGGCCGGCGGATCGACGACCCGAAGGTCGCGACCGCACAAATCATCCCGCTCAGTGGCGTGAACCAAGGATGGATGGAGAAGAAGGTGAAACGCATCATCGACGAAGGGCTCTCGAGCGTAACGGAGATCACGAAGAAGGCCATGCGAGGGGAATTGAGGACCTTTTAGCTCATGTTTAGCTCACCTTACTTCACCAACTTCATCAGTCCCGCTAAGTCCCTCGTGTTCACGACGTCCTTCGGCTCGAGCCAGCCACGCCGCGCGGTTGCAATGCCGTATCTGCGCACGTCGCGCATCTGCGAGGTATCGTGTGCGTCAGTCGAGATGGCCACGAGCACGCCATAAACCTTCGCCATCTTACAGTGGAGATCATTCAGATCGAGCCGCTCGGGGAAGGAATTGAGCTCCAGAATCGTCTTCGTTTCCTTCGCCGCAGCCATGAGCTGCACCATATCCACCGCGTACGGATCCCGTTTGCCCAATAACCGACCGGTGGGGTGCGCGATAATATCCACGTACGGGCTTTCCATCGCGCTCATGATGCGGTTCGTCATCGTGGCCCGATCCTGGGAGAACTTCGAGTGTACCGCGCCAACAACAATGTCAAACGCCTCCAGGACGGTATCCGGGAAATCGAGCGAAAAATCAGATTTTATGTCGACTTCAACGGCGTTCAACACCCTGAACCGAACGCCTTCGTCCGCGAATCGGTTGTTCGCTCGCTCGATCTCAGCCAACCGTTTTGGTATCTTCTCCTCATTCAGGCCACCAGCGATACCAACCGCGGGTGAGTGGTCTGCGATCGCAATGTACTCGTAGCCCAGGGCGAGCGCGGCATCCGCCATCTCCGCAATGCTGTTCTTCCCGTCGCTCCAGATACTGTGCACGTGCAAATCGCCCTTTAGGTTCTCGAGCTCGACCAGATTCGGGATGCTCCCTTCCTTTCCTGCTTCTATCTCACCGCGATCCTCACGGAGTTCCGGCGGGATGTAGGGGAGCTCGACGCTCGCAAAGACCTCCGACTCCTGCTCGCCCCCGATACGCTCAGCGCCGCGAAAGACGCCGTACTCATTGATCTTTAGCCCCCGCTTCATCCCTAGCTCCCGGATTCGCACATTGTGGTGCTTCGAGCCGGTGAAATAGTGCGCGGCAGCGCCGAAAGAGGCCGCTTCGACCACCCGTAAATCTACATTGATACCCCGGAGAATGATGGACGATTTCGTCTCGCCCTTCGCGATTACGTCCTCCACACCGTCCATGCGCGTAAATGCGTCCATCACCTCGTTCGGCCGCGTCGAGACGACCAAAATATCGATATCGCCAACCGTCTCCCGCATGCGTCGCAAACTGCCCGCGATCAGTATCCGCTCCACAGCATCCAGCCGTTGCAACTCGCTCACGATTGCCTCGGCGTACGGTAGCGCTTTGGAGAGCAAGACGCGGCCCTGGTAGCTTCGATACTGCTCGATACCTTTCAGTATATTCTCCTCGGCCTTCGTGCCAAACCCGGGGAGTCCCGCCAGCTTGTGCGCTTTCGCAGCCTGTTCTAAACCCTCGAGATTTGCGATCCCCAACTCTTCGTGCAGCTTCGCAATCGTCTTCGGACCGACGTGCGGGATCGCGAGGAGCTCGATCAGTTCCGCGGGCATTTCCTGCAGCAACTCTCGATGCTTCTTGCAATCCCCGGTCTCCACGATCTCCACGATCTTCTTGGCGATACCCTCGCCAATCCCTGGGATCTTCTTCAGCTCTTTCACACCGCCGCGTTCCGCGATCACCGTCAAATCCTGCGTCAGCGTTTCTATCGTGAGCGCTGCCTTGCGGTAGGCGCGAATCTTGAACGCGTTCTCGCCCTGTACTTCCAGAATATCAGCAATCTCGTTAAAGATCCGGGCAATATCGAGATTATGCATCGTTCGCTATAGCTAACGGTTGTTCGTGCGCGTATTTAAAGCGGCACGTGTCGTCCGTTTTTCACGCTGCTGCGCGAGCAGCAGGGGTCTTTGCCGCGCGCTCGCTCATCATCGAGAGATCCTTCTGCGAGGTGGACTCCGACCCCGAACCGGTAAAGTACATATCCTATACGGCTCTACTACGTTACTGACGTGGCCCTGAGCGGTTCGTGCCAGGAGCAAAGCGAGAGGAGATAAATAAGAGAGAACCAAACAATGATCGAATTCATCATTCTGTGGATAATCGTGACGCTTGCAGGCGCGAGCATCATTGCGGCACTCGGCGAGAAATACGGGACCGGTCTGACCATCGGGATCTTCGTTGGGCTCGTGGTCATGGCGCAGATCCTGGCCAATAAGATCGTGCTCTTCGGCACCTTCACCCTGCCGGCCGGGGTAATCGTTTATGCGACGAGCTTTCTCGTCACTGATGTCCTCTGTGAGCTCTACGGCAAGCGTAAAGCGTTAGAGGCGGTCTGGGGCGGTTTCCTCGCCTCGATCCTCCTTGTCATCGCGGTCGATATCGCCATCGCATGGCCAGCTCCGGCGTGGTGGCAGGGCCAGGCAGCCTTTGAATCCACGCTCACGCTCACCGGACGGATCGTGCTCGGCAGTCTGGCCGCGTACCTCATCTCCCAGAACTGGGACGTGCTCGTCTTCCACAAGATAAAGGAAAAGACGGCGGGTAAGCACCTCTGGCTGCGGAACAATGCCTCGACGATGACCTCCCAGGCGCTGGATACCGTTATTTTTATTTCTCTCGCCTTTTACGGCGTGCTGCCCGTCGTGCCCTTGATCATCGGCCAGTATCTCGTGAAGCTGATCATCGCGGCGATGGATACGCCCTTCCTCTATGCCGTGAAATGGATGCGTGAGCGGCGAATGGAATCAGAGGGTGGGCTTTCCAGAAAGAGCGCGGGAGGTGCGGAAGAATGGTTGTCTGGATAGATGAGAAACTCGCCGTCACACCGATGCCCTCGGACGCCGAGCTCGAAGACCTGGCCGGGAGCTTCAAGGCCGTTGCCGTGCTCGCGGAGACCTGGGAGCTTGCGTATGATCTACAATCGTGGGCGCGCCTCGGCGTGAAGGTCAAGCACCTTCCTATACCTGATTTTGGCACGCCGAGCCTGGCTGAGCTGCGTGAGCTTGCAGATTGGATAACCACAGAAACAGGGAACGGATCTGCGGTATTGGTACATTGCTACGCGGGCATCGGTCGAAGCGGGATGGTCGCCGCGGCCTATCTCGTAGCGAAGGGCTGCGCGGTAAACGCGGCAATCGAGCACGTGAAAGGGCGGGTGCACTACGCGCTCGAGCATCCCGAGCAGGTGGAACTGGTGCGGCGGTTGGCACGGAGTTAGGACCTCGTTGGTTGCAACACCTCGTGCGCTCTTGGCCGCACTGAACGTGAATAGGGAATCGAGCGGTATTTATAACAGCAGGAGGGACTGTGATGAACGAGCAACCGGAAAAGAGTGAGCTGCAAATCACGAAGAGGAATCTGGCTGTTGGGTTAGCCGCGGGACTGGTGCTCGCCGTCATACTCGTCTTCGTCACCGATAGCATCGGGCTGGGACTGGCGCTTGGCATGGGCATGGGTGTGCTGCTCGGCGTATCGCTGGGCAAGTTGCGGGCAGAATCGCCGGCCACGCGAGCGGTGATGGTCATCTACTGGATTATCTTTGTCATCTTGCTGCTCGTCGGCGTCTCCATCTTGCTTGCGCTGAAATAGCGGATTACGCCGCGCGATTACGGTCTGGACTGAGCAGGCTTTATCTCCTCCCCCCACGGTCATCCCGACTAATTCAAGACCAGAATGGCGGCGTTCAAGAGCGCAGCGATGCTCACCCAGAGGATGTAGGGGATAAGCAAGATCGCGGCGGGCTTTGAGATTTTAGAGAACGTCAGAATGGTCAGCAAGATCGCCAGCCAGAGCAGAACGATAACCACGAGACCCGCGAGCGGCGATTGCAGGCCAAAGAACGCGATCGACCAGAGCGTGTTGAGGATCAGCTGTATCCCGAAGATTGCTAACCCACGTCGTACGCGCGGCTCCTCGAAGCCCTGCCGCCAGACGAGGAATACGGCGACGCCCATCAGCAGATACAGGGTTATCCAGACCGGAGCGAACAACCAGTTGGGTGGCGTGAAGAACGGTTTGGTAAGTGTTGCGTACCACGTCTGTATCGACGCGCTGGTGGCAAGGGCGCCGATGCGGCCCGCGAGCAGGCAAACGAGTACGCTTACTAGCAGTTTGATGAGCTCCTTTACGGTGACCATATTCACTGTCGTCGCGGTAACGCGTCTTCGCTATACCATTACTCTGCGAACACAGATAAACCCTTTGCCCTGTTTTCACTGACGTTGTATTGTAGATTCGCTCTGCCTGCTCCGCTCTGGTTTCAGTCGCCTGGCGCCTGACCATCCTGCTCCTGCTCTTCATCAAGAGCGGGTGAGTATTGAGCCGCCGCAGGAACGGGCTCGCCTTTCTTATGCTCAAAGCGCTCTTCAGGGGTTTTCCTCGTCTCATCACAGCACTGTAAGTGGGCAGCGCGCTGAGCCCTACCAGTGGGGTGAGCGCGTTTTCGGTGAGCTGCGATACTCTTTTATGCCTCACGCATTCTGAGTAACGTATACGCGATACATGTTTGGCCATTACACCATCCCTCTGGAGATCTCAGCGGCTGGCATCTCGCTCACTATCGAGCGTGAGGGCGGGGGG
>Ga0265594_1002433_pt1 | contig 13346 bp, 19 predicted proteins | sample saktaG_11_FD_190147 | JGI IMG/M metagenome (GOLD analysis project Ga0265594, IMG submission 190147) | Saline water microbial communities from Sakinaw Lake, British Columbia, Canada - sak_2011_5_24_80m | ecosystem: Environmental > Aquatic > Non-marine Saline and Alkaline > Saline ... | reverse complement strand
ATGAAATATTCTTCAATTCCTCAATTACCTTTAGAATTAGCAATTCTTGAATCTTGCGGGGTCGTCTAATGGTAGGACAGCTGGTTTTGGTCCAGTCAATCTTGGTTCGAATCCAGGCCCCGCAGCCACCTTGAGCGCAGTTCGAGCGACCGAGAGGGGTTAGAATCCTAGTCCCGCAGCTAATTTCATAAGGTCGGTTAAGGTTTAGCCTAACCGACATGTATAACAAAAAGTGGAACTGTATTAATTATGTTCTACAAACATCCAAAATTTGTTTTAGATGAAAAGAGTAAAAGAATATTTGATGAAAATGGTAAAGAACTTCGTCTGACAGGAAATGCTTATCGTTTACTCGCTTTTTTATGTAAAAACAAAAGTGCCAATCTTACAGAGATTGGCACTTTTCTTGATTGGGCCAAAGACTACAATGAAAACCATATAAGACAGTATAGGTATAAGATAAATACTATTATCGGAGAAGACGTTATTGAGTACAAAAACGGAGTTTATTCTTTAATGGGCGATGTAAAAGAATTAAAAGAAATGAAGCGTAATACGGATTTATTACACAGTAATGATGTAGAATTAAAAGAAAATATGAAAAAATCAAAAAATGTAGAATTCACAATAATTCCAGCAATTATATCTATAGTTTTACTACTATTAACTTTCTTGGATTGGCCTTATGGATATTATACTTTTTTAAGATTTATTATTACTGGCACAGTGGTTTATTACGCTTTTTACCTTTATGCGATGGATAAGTGGCAGGGTTTTTGGTTCTGGGGATTAGTTGTTACGGGAATCCTATTCAATCCGATTGTTCCTGTTTATTTAGGTAATAAGGCAATTTGGGGAGTGATTGATGTGGTTGTAGCAATATTCTTCGTTGGTTTAATAATTAAATTCAAGAGAAAATAAACCTATGAAAGAAGAAAATAAGAAAAAAGGTTTTATTCAAATTCCGTTATTAATAGGAATTATATTTTCTATCGTAGTTATCTCAGGGATTGGTTACGGAGCAGTTGAATATAATAAAACTTCTAAATTAGTAGAGGAGGCTGGACAATTAGCAAAAGAGGAAAAATATGATGAAGCAATTGAGAAATTGAAGTCTGTCCAAAACAAATGGCTTGTTAAGAATTTAGGAGTAAAAAAACAAGAGATTGCTGATAAAACAGAGGAAAACAAAAAAGACCTTGAAGATAAATTAAAATTTACTCAATCTTTAGAAGAATTTAATGAAGCAAATTGGCAGAAAGCCATAAGTTCGTTCTCAGAGATTCCCGAGAACTCCTTTTATTACAAGGATGCTCAATTGAAAATAGAAGAAGCAAAGAGGAAAATGGTTGAAGAGGAACTCTCTGGAGAAAAAATAGCCAGAATAGAGGCTGAACAACAAGCACAAGGGGAAGCAATAAAAAGAAGTCAGGAAGAGGTGGCAAGAAAAATTGCTGAAGAAAAAGCGAAGGAAGAAGTTGCCAAGAGAGCCAAAGAAGAAGCTAAAAGAGCTCAAGAGGAGTTAGAAAGGAAAATCGCCGAACAGAAACTATCGGAAAAAGAAGCCGAAGAAAAAAGAATGAATGCCGACAATGATGGCGACGGCTTAACTTATGGAGAAGAATTAAAATTGGGAACGTCGGACTTGGATCCAGATTCTGATGGTGATGGAATTTCCGACGGAGAAGACTTAAATCCTGCTGGTGGTGGGAGAAAACTTGCTCAACATTTTGAATGGTCTTATGGAGGCAAAATATGGACTTGGAATTACTCAATACATGAAGATTGGTATGAATATTACAAAAATAAACCAAGGAGTCCTCACGGTCTTGAATATGTAACTGAAGATGATCCGTTTATGCAAGAAATAGCTAAAGCATTAAAGGAAGGTGCGGAGAAAGAAAATTATCATCTATCTTCATTTATAGTAAGTTTTGTTCAAGGTTTGCCTTATATTGAAGATTACTATACAAGTTTTGACGAATATCCGAAATACCCAATAGAGACATTTATTGAAAGAAATGGCGATTGCGAAGATACTTCATATTTATTTGCTTCGCTTATAAATGCTACAGAACTAGGAGCTTCATTGATTGAATTTCATAACCATATGGGAGTTGGCGTTAATACGATGCATTCTCAATCGGGTTATTATTACCCAATAGGAGATGAATGGTATTATTATTACGAAACCACAGGAGAGGGTTGGGAAATAGGAGAACTGCCAAGCGACTATCTATACGAGAATGCTAAAATAACAAGAGTGTGGGATGGTAGTATTCATTATTCATATCCTCAACATATAAAACCCTGTTATTCTTCCCCAGACTTTGTCGGTTATTATTACGATGGTAGTAATTATTATTCAGACAGTCAGTGCAACAGCTCAGCTTATTGTCTGCCTTATGAGGATTTATATTACAACCATAGGACAGAAAGTTTTTACTGGGATAGTAGTTGCACACAAAAGGTAGTGTCTTGGTGTTCTGAGTCTATTTATCATCTAGGATATTTCTTTAGTAGTTTGGATTATGAGTATTATTTAGACAGCATATGCAACATTCCTGTCGTTGACACTACAACTCCACTAATATATTAAATAAATTTATGAGAAATCCATTCAACATTAAAAAAGATATTAGTCAAATAAGAGAAACTGGAATGGGTGTTAAGGGGGGTTTGAAAAAGATAGAAGAAAAGTTTCCTTTGTTTTGTTCGTTCGTAAAATCTACTTTCGTGGTTGTAAAATGGTTTATTGTCTTATGGATAATAATCATGATAATCGGAGTCATTTATTATGTTGTTGAATTGCCATATCAAAATTGTTTAGATGAATGTCCTCGTCCTCCCACATTAAACCTTGATGCTTTTTCAAAACTTAGCAAGGAGGAAAGAGATCAACATTTCGAAGAAAATAGACTTTGTAGAGATGAGTGTAAGGAAAAATATAGTAAATAAGTTTATGAAAGAAAAAATTAAGAAATCTTTAATAATAATTGAGAACTTGTCAGAAACATCAGAGGTAAAACTTAAAAAAATCTCTCTTTATATTAAACAGAATCTTTTACCCTACGAAAAGCAAGACGATGAAGGTAAGCGTTATTTTGATAAAAACAAATCATTAAAACGTTTGAAAAAAATAAAAGAATTAGAAAAAGAGGGTCATACTGTAAAAGAAATGCAAGAATATTTTAAGTGGAAAGACATCTATGCGATGCTTGATAAATTTAAAAAATAAATATCGTATAACTTAAGGGAGAAATTGTAAAAGAGAAAAGGGTTAATAGGGGAAAAAATTCAACAGATTCTAACATTGTCCACAATGCCCAGCAAAATAAATTTAATTAATATTCAAATATGTGTAAAAAAGAAATAGAAAAGATTGAAAAAGCCCAAAAAGAGATAGAGGGTAAAACTGAGTTTATGCCATTGAAAATAAAATTAGATGCTATTTACGAATATGTTCAAGGATTACAGAATATATCTGACTATCCTTGCAACAGAAGAGAGGATCTTCTGGTATTAGAAGAAAAATTGAAGAACGATGGTGTTGATGATTATAATGTCGGTAAATTTGACGAATGGTGGAAAAAACACAGAAAAGATACTACTATATCTGCTCCTAAAGAATAATTTAAGCTGGAATCTCTATTAAACAGGTTCTAACATCGTCCACGACCCGCAGCACGAGTCAGCGCAGTATCGAGGCCGGACCCGGAAGAGCCTATTTTGAAGCTATTTTCACAACGGGTCTAGGACGTTCTAACCCCGTACCCATCTAGGACACCGAACTTTGTTCGGAGACTAAGTCGATCAAATTAATCGCCGGAACGGCGTTTTTTTTGTTTTTACATAATTGGGTATTGACAAGGGTATGGTTACGGGTGTATATTCATAATAGAGGAGGCAATAATAAAAGGTCGCCCTCTTTATTAATGAAGATTTAATTATTATAAAAAACTATGCCAAGATATAACGGAACAGGTCCCTTAGGTTCGGGTCCCGGCACTGGCTGGGGATTAGGCCCTTGCGGTGGCGGAATGGGCTGGTGCAGAGGCGGTGGCCGTGGCAGAGGATTAGGTTGGAGAAGGTTTTGGGGTTATTATCCTACCCCCGCTCCAACCAAAAAAGAAGAAACAGAGCTTCTTTCAGAAGAAACAGCAGCTTTAGAAGATGAACTTAAAGCCATTAAAGCCCGTTTAGCCCAACTCAAAGGTCAAAAATAAAAGCTAATTATTGCTTTATATTAATAACAACGATATAGGGCGGTTTAGCTTAAAATTAATCAAAAAAATAAAAAAGAAATAATAGTATGAAAATAGCCGTAAGTTCAACAGATAAAAATATTAAGAGTAATGTTTCCGATGTTTTTGGCAGATGCCCTTATTTTATCATTGCTGAAATCAAAGATCAGAAAATAGAAAAAACCGAAGCAATAGAAAATAAAAACATAAATCAGATGAGCGGGGCAGGTATTTCAGCAGCTCAATTAATGGCGGAAAAAGATGTTAATACTGTAATAACAGGCAATGTGGGGCCGAGAGCTTTGGATGTTTTAAAGCAATTTAATATTGAGATTTATTTTGGAGAGGGCGTGGTAAAAAATGTTTTGCAGGAATTTATAGACGGAAAACTTAAAAAAATTTAAAGATGAAAATAGTTATTCCGACAAATGATAAAAAAGGCTTAGATAGTAAAATAGCCGAACATTTTGGTCGCTGTTTGACCTATACTTTTCTTAATAAAAAAGGCGAAGTCGCGGAAATTATAGACAATACCGGCGAACATATGGGAGGATCGGAATTACCGCCAGAACTTATGAAAAAACATGGGGCGGATGCTTTGTTGTGCAGAGATATTGGCCCAAGAGCGATTAATTTATGCAAAGAATTAGGAATTGGTGTGTATATATATCAAGCAGAAACAGTAAAAGACATTTTTGAATTATGGCGGAATAATAAATTAAAAAAAGCTGGCGTTGAAGACGCTTGCGAACAGCATAAAATATGAAAATAGCAATAACGGGAGGAAAAGGTGGCGTAGGTAAATCAATGATGGCAACTTCTCTGGCAGTTGAATTTGCCAGAAAAATTAAAACTATGCTAGTGGATGCAGATGCCGAATGTCCTAATGACCACCTTTTGCTTTCCATAAAAAGAAAGAAGTGTACGACTGTTTATCAGCCTATTCCCAAATGGGATTATAAGAAATGTACAAAATGCGGCAAGTGTGCTTCTGTTTGCAAGCAAAATGCCATTGTTTCTGTTAAGGGGAAATATCCCGCTTTTGTAAAAGATATTTGTATTGGTTGTAAGGCTTGTATTGTTGCGTGTCCAGCCGGTGCAATAACAGAAACCAAAAAAGAAATTGGCACAATTTATACGGGGAAGAAATATAATGTCAATTTAGTTTCAAGCGAACTTAAGTTAGGGGAACTTGCTTCTGGCGAAGTAGTAGCTGAAGTGAGGAAATATTCTGATAAGATTAAGAAAAAGATAAAAGCTGATATAATGATTATAGATTCTTCGCCAGGAATCGGATGCCCGGTAATTGCTTCGTTGGTCGGCACCGATTATATAGTTGCTGTAACTGAGCCGACGCCTTCTGCCCTTTTTGATTTAAAAAGGGTTTTATATCTTGCCAAGCATTTTGGAATTAAGCACGGAATTGTGATAAACAAATCTGATCTTGCCCAAAATTTTTATAAAGAAATAGAAAAATTTGCAAAAGAAAATAATATCCCGATTTTGGGAAAAATCCCTTACCGAAAAGATTTCATTAAATCAACAATAAAGATGAAACCCGTAATCAAAATAAACCCAAGTTATCAGGGATTGTTTCAAAAAATCATCAATCAAATCAAATTAGCAATAAAATGAAGGAAAAAGTTGCTATTATCTCAATACTGGCGAATGTAATTTTGGCGGGAGGCAAAATAGCTGTCGGTGTATTTTCGGGTTCTGCCGCTATTTTGGCAGAAGGGGTTCATTCTTTTATGGATATTTTTTCCTCGGCTGTTGGCTATATTGGAATCAGAATTTCTAAAAAACCCAGTGACCAAAAACATCCCTACGGCCATTATAAATTTGAGGTTTTAGCTGGCACAATTATTACTATAATCCTCTTAGCGACGGGTGTGGGAATTATTTACGAGGCTTATCAAAGTTTTCTTGACCCTGAAAAAGTTAAGATTGGCTATTTAGCTTTCGGGATAATGATATTTTCAGCAGCTGCCAATGAAATAATGGCCAGATTAAAAATTCATTATGGCAAAAAAGAGAACTCCATCAGTTTACTTTCAGACGGATTTCATTCAAGAGTTGATGTCTATGCTTCACTTGCTGTTTTTGCTGGTTTATTTCTGACAAAATACTGGATTTATACTGATTCCTTGTTAGCTTTTTTAATTGGCGCTTATATCATTAAAAAATCTTTTTCTTTGGGCAAAGAAGCAGTTGATTCTCTGCTTGATGTTTCTGCCGGTGAAGAAATTGAAGAAAAGATAAAAACAATCGCTAAAACGCAAAATATTGAAATTTCCTCTTTAAAGACCCAGAAAAAAGGTTTGGCTGTCACTGCTAATTTGGAAATAGAACTCCCAAACAATTTAAAGGTGGAAGAGGCGACTAAAATTTCCAAGAGTTTAAGAGAGGAGCTTGTAAAAGAAATAGAAAGTCTTCAGTATGTTGCTATTCAAATCACAAGCCACGAAGTGGAAACTGGATTTTATAAGCTCGAATTTGGCAGAGGTTTTGGGTGGCAGAGAAAAGGTAAATTTAGAGGTGAAGTTGAAGAAGCAAGGGGAGGGGGGCCGGGCGGCTATTGCGCCTGCCCAAAATGCGGTTATAAAATTCCTCACGAGCGTGGCGTCCCTTGTTCGACGCTCGAGTGTCCAAAATGTAAAACTAACTTAGTTAGAGAATAATATGGCAAGACCAATAAAACCAAGAAGAGTATTATTTGATCCAGATGTGGTCTATTTCAAACCAAGAGCAGTGCCTTTATCTGTGTTGGAAGAGGTTGATTTAAGCATAGATGAACTGGAGGCGCTGCGACTTTGCGATTTGAAAGACTTGGAGCAAAAAGAGGCAGCAAAGAAAATGAAAGTTTCCCAAAGCACCCTTCAGCGAATTTTAACTTCGGCTCGGAAGAAAGTCGCCAAAGCTTTAACCGAAGGTAAGGCAATTAAAATAAGAAAAAAGCAATAAATATTAATTGGTCCGTTTGAGCGACCGAAAGAGTTAGCATACTTGCACTTAGTAAAAGCGACGACCTAGACGTTTTTATTAATAAAAGATCCCTGTTTAACAAGGGACCTTTTACTTTTGGAGAAAATAAAATTAGCGAACTTTATTCACCTCTTGAGTTGCTTGGTTTATAAGTTGAGCTCCTTCTGCAATAAGATTAGCGGCTAGTTGGATTTTATCGGCATCAAGATTATCAATTCCTGAACGGAAAATAGGCATCGCTTCGGCATATTTGGATAATCCGGAGAGGAAAAAATCGTGAGTTGATTTAAATTTATCAGGAGGATCAAGCTCTTGAGCAGACTCAAAAAATCGGTTGACGCTTGGCTTCAACAGCTTTAACAGCTTTATGTCGCCAAAGAGGTGATTTTTTGGTAGAATTATAAAATACAAACATGTCATATATATTAAGAAAAATTCAAGATAGCGATTCAAAGAATATAACCTGTGGAATAATGCGTAAACTAACTACGGTAGAAGATTTTAAAGGAATGGACTTTGCTTATGTTACGATTACAGACTCCACTAAAGAACATTATCATAAAGAACTTACCGAGGTTTATTATGTATTAAAAGGCTCTATAGCTGTTGAAATTGATGGGAAGATAGAGAATTTAGAAAGAGGTTCTCTAATAATGATTTATCCCAACACAAACCATAAAGCTTGGAAAACAAGCAAAGAAGATGCAGAAATTTTAGTAGTATGCTGTCCTCCCTGGAGTGAGGAAGATGAAATATTAGTTTAGTATTATGAAAATATATTTCGTGACTCAATTAATATAAAACTTGTTTAAACCAAGCATTGATAACTTTAAAAAAGTCGAAAAATTAATTGAGAAATATAATTATGAAAAAAAAGACCCTTTTGATTATCTTTATAGTTTTAATAATTGCTATATTTGTATTTCTTTATCTGGGTGAAAAAAGAGAAGATTCTCTCTCTTTAAATCTAAAAGATATTCCTAAAACCATTACAAATGAAATCTGTCTAGAAGTCTCTCGTCCTGATAATACTTATTACTGTTTGGCAGTGGCTAATCAAGATACAAGTTTTTGTGAAAAATTAAAGATGTTATCGGAAAAGAATCTTTGTAGAGCTATGGCTTCGAGAGATGTATCTTACTGCCGGGAAATTCAAGATTTAGAGCCAAAACAAATCTGTTATTACGAACTCAGCTTCCTCGAAGAAGAATTTGATTACTGTGAAGAAATGGAAGATCCGAGCCAATGCTATTTTGCCTTTGTTTATAGAATGCATTGGGAGTCGAGAGCTGATGAAATAAAAGATGAATACTGTGATAAAATAAGTGACGAAACTCCGCGAGGATTAATTTTTGAAAAATGCTGTTTAGCTTTTAAAGAGCAAGATATATCTTTGTGCCAAGAAAATAAATACTGTCTTTCCTTTTTTGAGCAACCTTTATCTTTTTGTGACACTGATTTTAATGTTCCAGAAGGAAATACAATAAGCAAAAATGAATGTTTGCTGCACAGAGCTTTGAGCGAAAAAGATCCTTCAATATGTGAAAAGATTGAAAGTGGTGAGCCAAGAGATATGTGTTACGCTGACATGTCAACTCATATTTATCATGATCTTTCTTTTTGCGACAAAATTGAAAACGAGATGATCCGGGATATGTGTTATACAGAGCACGCTATTTATCTTTCAGAACAATAATAACAACTTTACCTAGACAGTCGAGAATCTGTTCGGACTTAACATTAATGATCTTAATGATGAGGTTTGTTTATGTCAGGATTTAACAACTTTAAATCGCCAATGAGGCGGTTTTTTGGTAGAATGAGCATAGAAAGGCTATTAAATTATTAACATATTAAAAAAATATGGAAAACAAAAAACAATTTACAACAGAAGAAGTTAAAAAAATTGGCGAAGAACTGAACATTGATTGGACTAAATTTGATGTAGAGCAATTCAAAATGGGTATGGATGTAGAATTGGAGCATGGGTTGCGAGATCCAAATACTAATGTTACAAATGACGATTCTCTTGTGACAGGGAAAATTACCCTTGCCCACTTAAATGAATTTTCAGATTATTACACAAGACTTAAGAAAATGGAAAAAGAAGCAGATGGTTTCTGGAGTAAATAAAAAATTATTCTAATTATGGAAAAATCAGCAAAAAATAAAAGATTTTTTCCTCAAACAGCTGGTAGTTTAATAACTACGCAGGTTCCTTTAGTCTCGAGAGAAAGAACAATTGAAGAGGTTCAGAATCTTCTTTTTAAAAAAATGAAAGGTTTTGAAACTGTCAACTATATTTATGTGGTTGATGAAAAAAGGAAACTAATCGGTGTTTTTTCAATAAAAGAAGTTTTTCGAAAACCTAAAAATTTAAAAGTCAGTGATATAATGAAGAAGGAAATAATAAAATGTCGAGTTTCAACTGACCAAGAGAGAGTGGCTATTTTAGCCCTAAAAAACAACTTAAAAGCAATTCCAGTGATTGATAAAGAGAACAAATTTTTAGGAGTAATAGCCTCTGATACTATTTTAAATGTTTTGCATCAGGAAAATGTTGAGGATATTTTACTTGCTGGTGGTATCAGTAAATTAGACAATTCATTCAGAGCCTTAACAACGGCCGAGGCAGGTACTTTAGTAAAAGTTCGTCTTCCTTGGCTTTTATTAGGACTTTTGGGAGGTGTTTTTGTTGCTCAGATTATTGGTTTTTTTGAAGAGACATTAAAAAGTCAAATTCTTTTAGCTCTTTTTATTCCAGTAATCGTTTATATGTCAGGCGCTGTTGCCACCCAAACCCAGACTTTAATAATTAGGGGAATTGCTATTAATTCAAAACTTGATCTGAAAAAATATTTCTTAAGAGAAATTAAAATCGGTAGTTTGCTTGCTTTAATTTTGGGAGGAGTTTTGACTATAATTTCTTTTCTCTGGTGGCAAGAATCTTCTCTAGCAATTATCCTTGGATTGTCTTTGTTTCTTGGAATTTCTCTTTCAGTTATTGTGGCAACGTTGATTCCATTAATTTTGCAAAAATTTAAAAAAGATCCAGCTTTTGGCTCAGGTCCTTTTGCCACCATCATCACGGACATCTTAAGTATCACTGCTTATTTTTTAATTGCTAATCTTTTGTTTAAAATTTTATAAAAAGTAGGATTTATTGAAGCCTGGCTTCAACCGTCTGCCAGGGTCAAACCCTGGTTTGCTTATTTTTATACTTTATTGACTTTTTACGTAAAATATGTTATTACTAGAAATAGTTCTTTTATTTTTATAAAAATAGATTAGATATCGAAAGGAGATAGAAATGGATAGGAATAGAAAGAGTCAGTTTTTAGATGTAAAATTTCCAGATGATTTCTTTTGGGGAACTGCAACGGCTTCTCATCAAATTGAAGGAAATAATACTAATAATGATTGGTGGGATGGAGAAAAGAAAGGATTGCCTAGATCAGGTCAAGCATGTGATTCTTACAATCGATACGAAGAAGATTTTAACTTAGCAAAAAAAATGCATAATAATGCTCATCGTTTTTCCATCGAATGGTCTAGAATTGAACCGAAAGAGGGGAAGTTTGACGAAAAAGAGATAGAGCATTATCGTAAGATTGTATATGCTCTTCGTCTTCGAGGATTGGAACCGTTTGTGACATTGCATCATTTTACAATCCCAATATGGCTAGCCAAGAAAGGCGGTTGGACAAACAAGAATATATCAAGATATTTCGAAAGATACGTTAAATTTGTTGCTGAAAGAATTGGCAAAGATGTTAAATTTTGGGCAACAATAAATGAGCCGAACGTGGTAACTTCTATAGGTTATATTGCAGGTTTCTGGCCACCTTTTCGGAAAAAAGACTTTTCGGGATGTATTCTGTCTTTGTTAAACATGATTAAAGCGCATAAGCATGCTTATAAAGTGTTGCATAAATACAATTCTCACGCACAGGTTGGTATAGATATGCATATTGCTTATTATGAACCGGGAAGTAAAATGTTTGGTTTCGGAAGTTCAGTTCTTGCTGATATCGCCAAGTATTACTCGCATTATTGGTTTTTGGATAAAATCAAAGAATTTCAAGATTTTCTCGGAATAAATTATTATCGGCATTTTCAAGTTTCTATAATGGGAATACATGAAGGGAGAGGAAAAATAAGTGATTTCGAATGGGAGATTTACCCGCGAGGTATTTACAAGATAGCGAAAGAAGCATTTCAGAGATATAGAAAACCGATATATATTCTTGAAAATGGCATTGCCGACGCTGACGATGACCAGCGACCTGATTTTATCAAATCTCATTTAATGTGGTTGCAAAGAGCGATTTCAGAAGGAGTTGACATTAAAGGTTATTTCCACTGGTCACTTCTTGATAATTATGAGTGGGCAGAAGGATTTACTAAAAGATTTGGATTGGTAGAAGTGGATTTTAATTCCTTCAAGCGTACGGTTAGGCATAGTGGAAAGGTTTATGCGAAGATTTGCAAAAACAATGGTTTTAATTCCAAAAAAACTATTGAAGCGGATTGATGTTGTCAGTCCGCTTTTATTTTAATCAATAAAGGTTAGACGCAAATTGGTGAAAACTTAAGTTTGTACCAGGGTTAAACCCTGGTTTGTTTTTGTCTTGACAATTGGTTAAAAAGGTATTATAAAAGATATATTGTTCTTTGGAAAACTGAATAAAGGATAATTCCTGTTATTTTTAGGTAATAAATAAAAAAAGGAGGTATTAACGATGATAAATACTTATGTGCTAATGATAATAGGTTTGCTAATGGGGGGCGTAGGATGTTTATTCTCAATTGCTAAATCAGTCAAGAAAAAGGAGCGAGAAGACTTTTTAACTTTTCTCACTGGAGCCATTTTCTGTTCAATTCTTTTATTTACGCTTGGAAAAGAAAGCAATATCCTTGCTTACAATCATCCACTTGTTATTGCAGTCAGGATAGTCATATTTATTCTCGGTTTAATGATGATATTTGCTGTGCTGTTCCCGGGCGCTTCTGTTGTGGATAAGATAGAAGTAATATTAGACAAGCTTAGGCCTTATATAACAACTAAGGTAAATCAAAGATTTTTGTTAATTCTTCTAGTACTTTTAGCAATAGCAGGTATTGTCATGATCATGGTTGTCAGACCTATATAATGTTTTTTTAAAATGGGGTGTTGTTAATTCAGCACCCCTTAAATTTTATAAACCTCTGCATATTAAAAAATTGCCAAGAAAGCAGTTTTTTTGATATAATAAAACATATGAAAAAAGAATTTCCTTATCAAATCCATGTAATTCTCGGAATTATCTGGATTTCTATTGGAGTAATCTTTCATTCAGGGGTTGAATTGGCTATTTGGGTAGGAGGAGGATTAGTAATGGTTGTAATCGGTTTACTTAACAGAAAAGCTAAGAGTAATTACTAAATGATTTTAAATGAGTAATAATGATTTTTGGAGTAATAGAAAAATTCTTCCTTCAATTACTACAATAACTAAATCAATCTGGAAAGATAAGATAGAGGAGTTAAAAAAGCTTAAACTCAAAGAAGTCTTTCTTTTTTTAAGTTCTTTAAGCAAGGAGGACAGAAAGGAACTTTATGAATTATTAAAACAAACTGATATTGAAAGAATTCCGTTTGTTCATCTAAAGTCGGATATGGAATTATGGGAGTTGGATTATTTGGTGAAAAATTACAAAACAGAAGCTTTTAATATTCATACCCAAAGAGAGCATCCTCTTTTATATGATTACAGCAAATACAAAGACATCATCTACATCGAAAACACTATTTCACCCTTGGATGAAAAAGAGATAAAGAATTTTGCCGGAATTTGCCTAGATTTGTCTCATTTAGAAGGAAGCAGAGTAATGAGAAAAGATGTATATGAAAATGATATAAAGCTCATTAAGAAGTATCCTATTGGGTGCAACCACATTTCTGCTATTGATGAATCCTCATTTTTAAGCGAAGATGCTAATCCTGTATACGATGATCATTTTATAAGTGATTTGTCAGAGTTGGATTATTTAAAAAAATATCCTAAAGAATATTTTTCTCATTTCATTGCAATTGAACTTGAAAATAGTATTGAAGAGCAATTAAAGGTGAAAGAGT
>Ga0265594_1002432_pt1 | contig 13347 bp, 18 predicted proteins | sample saktaG_11_FD_190147 | JGI IMG/M metagenome (GOLD analysis project Ga0265594, IMG submission 190147) | Saline water microbial communities from Sakinaw Lake, British Columbia, Canada - sak_2011_5_24_80m | ecosystem: Environmental > Aquatic > Non-marine Saline and Alkaline > Saline ... | reverse complement strand
TTTCAACTTCTGTAAAGCAAGACGCGGGTCAAGCCCCAGCATCTCAGCCATCGCTCGCTCGACCTGTTCTTCGCGTCGCAGGTCAGACACAGCCGGAACAATCCCAACCGGTGCGCCGCGTCCAATCAAGGCGCAATCAAACGCCGCGTTCACCTTTGGGTTCTTGATTTCACACTTCTCGATCAATCCGGAAAAAGTGGTGTCGATAGCCAAATCAACCACCAACTCTTCGGGACTGCGAGCGCCAGTCTGTCGCATCAGCCACTCGACCGGATCGACCGCCTGTGTCGGTGCCAGCACCGCCAGCACCAGTAGTGTCGCAATCAGGTATCGCCGCATGTCGTCCTCCTTCTCCCTTGTGTTCAGGTTCGAAGCTGACCAAATATTAGCAAAAATAATCCTTTTTGTCAACCAAAAAGAAAGCTACAATATAACTAATGAATATTTTAAAATTTCTTAAAAAAAGACCTAAAAGAGATCAGGAGCAGATGCCTCTAGAGCGTCAACCTTGGTGGAAGCGAGCGCAACTTCGATCTTTCGATATATTTAACCTTATTTTAGTTGCGCTGGTAGTAATTTATATCCTTTATTCTGTGGTAGTAAATATTTACAAAAATTACCAGACGAAAATAGAAATTGACCAAGCGCGAGAAGAGATTGTCAATTTGCAGCTTGAGCGAGAGAAGTTAAAATCTTTATTAGCCTATTATGAAACTGAATCTTACCAAGAGATAGAGCTGCGTCGTCGCTTACTGCTTAAAAAACCAGGCGAAACGGTAGTCGCACTAAAAGGAGCTGAACCCCTAAATGTTGAGACCGAAATAGAAGAGGAAGAGGCACCTGAATCACCTTTACTTGAATGGTACGATTACTATTTTAGCCCACGCAATTAGTTCTTTAATTTCCCGTAAACATCTGTACTGTAACGCTCACCGTCTGACCATCACTTAAAGTAGCCTGTACAACTGCTACACCAGTTTCAGAGTAATTATCTGATAAGATATTCTCACGGTGTTTTTCACTATCCATCCAAGCCTGCACCATAGCAGTTGAATCGTTATAGTTTTTGGCTAGGTTTTCGCCCGCGTGATACCAGTTAGTTACTCCTGTTTTATCTAGAAAATCCCAAGGAGTAGTCTGTTCGTAATAATGAGCGAAATATCCTTTTTCAATCATATCTAGCGCTTTTAGGCGGGCGGCTTCTGATAATAAAGGATTTTCCGTTAATGGATCAAGTCCGTTAATTACACGCTGATAGTTAGTTAGCTGAATGATATTTGTTTTATTTACTGTAGCCGATTTGATTGGGCGGCTAGCTGGAACAAAGGTAAGAAAGATTAATCCTACTATAACGAATGGAATAATAAAGGCATTTTTGTACTGAATAAACTTCTGTTTGGCAATCTCAAATTCGGCAGGAGCTACGACAAAATTTTTAGCTAATGCAGTTTCCATAAATTGAGCCATTGTAACAGTTTTCCACCTCTTTGTCAATCTGTTCTAATTTTGAAAAAAGCAGTTATTAGCTCTACTAGCCACTATAAAATTTGTGTTATTACAGTAGTTTTAACCTGTAAAGTTGGGTTACAATAGATATAGATGATTCCACCATTTATTGAATTGGGTCTGGTTTTAATTGCAGCCAGCCTTTTTGGTTTGTTGGCCAGATTACTTAAACAACCAGCTCTAATAGGCTATATTATCGCCGGATTTGTTTTGGGTCCTCTTGGTTATCAGGTAATTTCTCATAATGAACTGCTGCCAACCTTCTCTGAAATTGGCATCACCTTTCTTCTGTTTTTAGTAGGATTAGAGCTAAATCTTAGCAGCCTCAAAACTATCGGTAATAAAATTGTTAATTTAGCAGTTTTGCAAATTGTTTTGACTTTCGCGCTGGGCTACTCCGTCGGTTTATTATTTAGTTTCTCTCCTGTTGAAGCTAGTATTATTGGGCTAGCACTAACTTTTTCTAGCACTATTGTTGTTTTGAAACTTATTTCTGAGAAGAACGATGTGCAATCTTTATACGGCAAACTATCTGTAGCCTTACTAATAATTCAAGATATTGTTGCTGTCGTCGCCCTAGCCTTAGTCTCAGGATTAGTTAATACTTCAAATCTCAGCCTCGAGATTTTCGATCTGTTAGGTAAAATTATTTTACTATTTCTTACCGCTTGGTTGGCTTCAAAATATATTCTGCCATCCTTATTCAAATGGTTAGCAAAAAGTCGAGACTTGATGATTATTACGGCTGTTGGTTGGTGTTTCTTGTTCGCTATTTCGGCTTACTCTTTGGGTTTCTCTTACGCTATTGGCGCTTTCTTAGCCGGATTATCGCTAGCCGCTATTCCTTACAACATAGATATTATGGGGCAGATTCGGCCTCTAAGAGATTTTTTCATCGTAATGTTCTTCGTTCTATTAGGATTTAGCTTTAACCCTGAAGGACAGATTCTTTGGGGATTAGTTGCTGTCCTAACTGCCCTAGCCTTGATTGCTAAACCGCTAATTATTCTAATATCTTTATCGGCCCAGAAATTTAAGCTGCGAACCTCTTTTTATTCATCCTTCTCTTTGGGTCAGATGTCAGAATTCTCTGTAATTTTGGCCATAACGGCGGCCAGCTCTGGTATAGTTCCAGACACGATTTTGTCGAGCATTATAATTTCAACTGCTATTTCACTGGCCGCCTCCTCTTATTTAATTACCGAATCTGATCGTTTATTTGAATTTCTCAGACCAGCTCTAAAATTTGTTGAGCCAAAAGATGTTGAATATAACCTAGAGAGTGCACCCGAACTTGTAGATCATGTGGTGATCTTTGGCTATCATCGTATGGGATTTCACATTTTAAAGACGCTAAAAAATCTTAAACAGGAAGTTTTAGTAGTCGATTTTAATCCTGATATTATTGAAAATCTGCGCAAACAAAAAATTCCGGCCATTTTTGGCGACGCTACAGACTCCGAACTATTAGACTCCGTTCAATTACAAAACGCTAAAATGGTTATCTCAACAATTCCTCACCTTGAAGAGAATCTGATACTGACGGAGCGTATTCGTGAGGCTCATAAAGGAATTTTAATGATTGCCACTGCCGGCGAAATTAGCGAAGCCCTTAAAATATATAAACGAGGCGCCGATTATGTAATCCTTCCTCAGTTATTAAGTGGAGAGTATATTTCTGAGTTGTTACAAAAACACGAAGCTGGAACCTTGAAAAAATACCTTAATAGTCGTGCGAACGAAAAAAGACTGTTGCGTACAAAAAAACACAATCTTTACTACTGAAGCGCTATTTATAGACTAAATTGGTAGACAAAAGCAGTCAATTCAGGTAAGCTGTACTCAATGAAAAATGATATTAAAAAAGTTTTAATTACTGGTGGTGCCGGTTTTATTGGTTCTCACACCGCCGATTTATTATTAAAAAAAGGATACCAAGTTCGCATTTTAGATAAACTGTGCGAACCCGTTCACCAAAACGATGAGTGGCCAACTTATTTAGACAAACGAATTGAGAAAATTAAGGGTGATGTAGCCATCAAGAAAGATTGGCTAAAAGCACTCGACGGCGTTGATGCGGTAATCCATTTAGCTGCTTACCAAGATCTGCTGCCAAACTTTACCCGTTTCTTTGAAGATAACGCCAAAGGTACAGCCCTACTTTACGATATTATTGTTAACGAAAAATTACCTATTAAAAAGGTGGTGGTGGCCAGCTCTCAGTTCGTTTACGGTCAAGGAAAATATATTAACAAGAATGGCCAAGAAGTTTTTGCTAAAGATCGCAAAGAAGAAGATTTACAGAACGCTATTTGGGAGCCGCGCGACCCCAACACTTTTGAACTTGGTTTAACTCCAGCACAAAACAGTGAAGATCATCAAGATCCTTCAAACCAGTATTCAATTTCTAAATATACTCAAGAATTAATTGCTCTGAAACTTGGTCGTAACTACAATATTCCATCCGTCGCTATGCGCTACTCAATTGTGCAAGGAGCGAGACAATCCTTCAAGAATGCTTATTCGGGTGTGCTGCGTTTGTTTACCCTTAAAGCGCTGGCGGGCGAAGAGCCTTCAATCTATGAGGATGGACAGCAACTACGCGACTATGTGCATGTTAATGATGTTGCAGCCGCTAATGTGGCGGTAATGGAAGATGAGCGAGCTAATTATGAAAACTTTAATGTTGGTGGGGGTAAAGGTTACACCGTAATAGAGTTCGCCAAAATTGTTGCTGCCGCTACTGGCCGAGACGACTGGACACTGAAGCCTAATGCACAGTACCGAGTTGGTGACACCCGCCACTCTATCTCAGATATTTCAAAACTAAAGTCACTCGGTTGGAATCCTACTAAAACCCCTAAAGAAGCAGTAGAAGAGTATGTCGCTTGGCTGAAAACTCAAGATGTAGATTTTTCAATTTTACAAAAGTCCGAAGCTCTAATGAAAAAAATGGGGGCGCTACGCGGTTCTAAAGACGCTGACCAAAATTCAGCTAAAAAATAATTACCAGTCTACTCAACCAAATTGGCGAAGTCTTCAACAGATAAATCTCGCTTAACACGAACTCTTTTCAATTTAAATAAATTTTGATTTGAAGCTAATCCGTTTTCGGTAGTAACAGCTGTTTCGTAACCGGCGCGTTTTAACATCTCTATAACTAAATCGTTGTACTGCCCGGCTGGGTAAGAAAAACTGACAACCGTTTGTCCAGTTAATTTTTCTAATTTTTGCCGACTGCCTAAAAGCTCTTGGCGTAAATCGTAACGAGAAAGATTGGTCATATTTGAATGAGTAGCCGAGTGTGAGCCAATTTCTATTCCTCTATTGGCGAGATACTGAACATCAAGCTCTGACAAATGATTAGGATCATCAAAGCGATCAGTAATAATATAAATAGTAGCGGTTAAGCCGTATTTTTGTAAAATTGGAAAAGCAACTTCGCGAAAATCAAAGTATCCATCATCAAAAGTAAGGATAATAGATTTTTCAGGATAATTGCCCTTCAAAAAATCTTCAAAACTGATGGTGGTGAAATTATTCTCTTTCAGGTAGCTCATTTGGGCCGCAAACTCAGTACTTGGCACAGACAGGTTGTAGCCAATGGCATCATCCTCAACTACTACACCATCGCGAATAAAATGATACATCAAAATAGGAATCTGATTATCATTCACCGGATATTCTGAATCAGCCAAGTTGCGAGCAATTTTTCTTTTAGCTGTACTAATGCCTTCGGCAGCATCTGTAATAGTTAGCTCCTTCGCCCGAGTATAAGCAATTGACCCCACAATTAATAACAGTAATAAAGGAAAAGCAAACCCATAAAAACAAGATCTCATTATGCTCATTTATGCTCTTCAATAATTTTCTCTATCTTCTCTACTGCATCTGGTATAGTAGCCGTATTGTATACAATGTATGAAAAAGTATTACGCTGTTTATTCTGTTTTGTTGCTATCTCAAAACGCTTTTTGTATTCAGCTTCATTAAGTTGGCCGCGAGTTTTATCTTTTTTGACCCGTTTTTTGAGCTCTTCTTCTGGCACATACAAATAAATATCTATTACATTAGAAAAATTCTTTTTTATATATTTGGCTCCTTCAATATTTAGGTGCATCAAAATAGTGCTCTCTTTAGCAACAGCATTCTCTAAACTAGTTTTAGCAGTACCATATAAATGGCCGGCGTACTCTTCGTACTCAATAATTTCGCCTGTTTGCACTTTGTTTTCAAAATCACTCTTCGATACAAACATATATTTTTTATCTACTTCTTGTGGCCGCTTGGTCCTTGTAGTATAAGATTTTACTACTGCCCAACTTTTGTGTCTTTTCTTTAAGGATTCGAAAATTACGGACTTGCCAGAGCCAGCCGCACCAGTAATAACAACAATTTTGTTTGTCATGCATCTATTGTCGCAAAAGAATGTTACCCTAGCAATTATTTGTTAATGCTAGCTAGATAACGCAACTCTTCTAAATATTGATAATTGACAATAGCCACTTTAGGTTTTTTGGCAACAGTTACCACTACCGGCCCAGAATCGTCTACCACCCCTTCAATTAATTTATTGAATTGGTTGCGCATGTCGGTAGCGGTAACCACCTTGTAACAATTATTTCTGCTCTTTGGCATTGTTTAGCTCTTTGATTTTAGTAGCTAAATCTTGCTCCTTAATTAAATCTTTCAAGGATTTTTCCAAATCGATTATTTGACTACCAAACAAACGAACGGAATATCTCTTCGACTCACCGGTTTTTGTTGAACCGAGAGCACTAATAGAGACATAAGGGAACTCGTTCTTAGCCTTTCTCAAATCTACGAACACGGTCTGCGAACCCCCTTTGATTGTTTTGGTTGCAATGGTGTCTTCCATAACTAATATTACTTTTGACTCTACAATACAAAAGCCAAGATTAACTAAAGATTAACAACACTCAAGGAGAGATAATAAAGTACCACTAAAGCGAATACCGCTAAGAATAAATTCTCCATATATGAACCTGTTTTGATGCGCAGTTTTTCTGGTAAAACATGCCATTTCTCTTTCCCCCAAAGTGGAATACCAGACGGCGTCATTGAATCTAAAATGAGATGCGAAAGATATCCTAAAAAGATTGCTGCTGTAAAACCCCAACAGCCAGCCAAACCAAAAATATACGACAACAAAAGCGCCACGATACTAAATATAATCAGCGCCCAAGCCGAATGCAAAAATCCGCGGTGTTTAAAAAAGATATTGGCAATTAAGGATATAAAAAAAAATGGTTTAACTTTAAAACCACTTTTTCGACTGCCCAAATTAAAGCTCCAATGCTTGAGCATAGCGTCTGAAGCATCAAGGTCTGGTGCTAATCCGGCAATCATTCCGACTACCACTAAATACGGCGAACCAGCTATGGCTGCTACTGGCACCACTAAAGCGGCCGCTCCCATTAAATGCGTTTGCCCCTTCATTTGATATTAGCGCGTTAAAATTTTTATTGAGCCTAATGGTGGATTAAAAACATTCTGTAATTCAACTGAACCTTTTGGCTCAATATTTTGCGGAACTTGAGATTGCAAAATATTTAAGGCAAAAAGATCGTCACCTGTTGGGTCAGAGTTGATGCCATTGCTAGAACCTGCTTCAGAATTGACTACTGGCTCAAGAGCAATTTGTACCAACGCTTGGCCATCAGCTAAATTGAGAGGCAGCTCAACATCTAAATTAGCTGGAGCGTTAGTTAGAAAATCTTCGCCTGGAAACGCCGGAAAGGCACGCGGACCGGAATAATTAGAGAATGAATCTTTGCCCTCTGGGGTTTTAAAGCGACCAATATTTAGAGGCTTGCTCTGATATAAAACCCAGCCTTGGTAAACCCATCCTTCTGGACTGGCGGGCAAATTAAGGGCTACGATATCTCTGTTATCTTCAATTTTAACAAACCAAATTCCCGATGTTTCTTGCGTGTTGGCCCCATTGGTTGGAGTAGCTAAAATAAAACTGCCCGAAGCTTCCGAAAAATCGTGAGGAAACTGTAAGGTAAAATTATTGTTAGTTTTTTTTGCTGTACTTAAAATGACAGATGCACTTGGCTCTGAAACAGCTACATCTCCTTTTTCAATAGAGACCAAGAAACTCTGCATAGTGGTTAAATCTAGACCTGGTGTTACTACAATGCTGCTTTGAGGCAAGTCTGCTAAATCTACAACAAAGCCCTGCGAGTTAATTCTAAATTGCCAAACTAATAAAGGATTATTATCTGCATCGATAGCCCAAAGTGCATAATGACCTTCTTTAATTGGAGGCAGGCTTGATAAATCTGCTTCTAGTGCTTCGTTAGGATTATATTCTTCTGGGACAACATCTCCAATAGGATTAATGACCGTGTCTTCATCTTTAATAGATTGAAAGGCCATAATTGACACCACAACTAACACCGCTACTACTACTGTTACGATGACTGTCCAGATGGTTCGTTGCTGTTCCATTAACTAATTTTTAGTTCTACTAGTATAATATCATTAATAAATTCGTTGTGAAACCAAAATTGTGTCTAGCTCTAATAAGACCTCTTTACCTAATTGTTCGTGTAAATAATCTTTTAGCTCACTCCACTGTAAGTCAGTTGGCTCAGCCCTGCTAAGCACTCTCACCTTTATATTTAAAGTATCTCGATGAGTAGAAATACTAATCCTTTCAATTTCTGTTTGAGAACCCATTATATCTTTTATTGAACGCTCGATTACTAAGTGCTGTTCTTCTCTATTTGCAGTATGAGAGAGAGCCGCTCCCAAAGGAACAGCCACCACTAGCAACAAAATTATTGACCAAAAAATATTTTTCCACAACAGTTCCACGCTTTCTGCTCGATGGTACGGCCTGAATCCTGCTATTAAAAGCAGTACAATACCGGCAAAAATCACCGCTACTAAGTTAGTAGCAAATAGAATAAAGGATTGCGAAATCATGACCCAATCTGTTTTAGCTAAACCAATTCCCACCACCGCCAATGGAGGAACCAAGGCTGCTGCTACCACCACCCCTGCTGCCAATGAACTAATAGAAGGCCAAATCATATCTATGGCCCCTACTAGACCAGCTGCCAAAGCGATAACTAAAAATAGAAAATCTGGCTCCGTTCTGGCTAAAACCGCTTCAGAAACTCCGTTGAAAGGTACAATTAGAGTAACAAAAAAAGATAGCAGGATGCCGAGAGATAAGGATACGATTAAAGTTGAGATAGAGCGGTGAAAAAGTCTGATGCTGCCGCGCACCGTAGATAAAGATAGCGCCTGCAATACAGGTAGAATTGGAGCAATCAGCATACCACCAATTACTACTGATTCACTGTTAATTAACAACCCTAGTGTAATAACAATGACTGACAGAGCCACTAGTACATAATATTGAGCGGTTGGCTTAGCTAGTTCAGTAATTGACTTGGTAACTACTTTTCGACGATTTCTATCGACTCGACTAAAGACAGCAAAAAAATCATCTAAAATATCTACTGCTGGTTGTTTTTTGTCAGAGTCGTGCGCCATTTGTTTTGTTATCCTTTATTCCAGATTACATCATTTAGACCGGCCTGTTTGTTGAAAACCCGAGCTAGAGTAAATAAGTAATCAGATAATCTGTTGAGATAGCTGCGCATCTGTTGGTCTAAACTTTTTATTTCTGTCTTTAAATTAACCAAACGACGCTCAGCTCGACGACAGTTTGTGCGAGCTACATGCGCTCTCGCGGCGGCTTCTGAGCCGCCGGGTAAAATAAAATTTTTTAGTTCCGGTAAATTTTGAGTTAACTCGTCAATCCTTTGTTCTAAATTAGTAGTGTCACCATCAGCAAAATTGGCTCGTATTTTATTTAAAATTTCTGGCCGCGCTTGAGCTACTACTGCGCCAAAAAAGAAACAATTGTTTTGTGCTCGCAAAAGTATCTCGCAATCTTTTTTATCAATATTTTCAATAGCCAATAAATGCCCTAAAGATGAATTAAGTTCGTCTAGCGTGCCAATATCTTCTACTAAACAGTTATCCTTTTTTACCACCCGTCCATCGGCCAAATGAGTTTTGCCTCGATCTCCCTTTTTAGTATAAATTTTAGTTCGTATCTTTGTTCTCACATCTTTATTCTAACAGTTGCCAGATTTTTATGCTTCTAGCCAAATGTTTTCTAATCGCCACTCTAAACTGCCTGTATGAAAGCTCAAAGTGTAGGCCGCTTGGCGATTGCTAGTAGAGAAGTAGTAGATCTTGTTTTGCCCCCGTTTAACATGATGCACCATATTTACTTTTCTTAAACGCACATTGCGCCCCTGATAACGAAAAGCGATAGGCCTCACTAAATTGCCATTGAAAGAAACATATACTTCTACGGGAATAGAAGGATCATAATTCTGACAATAGTTGGGCTCATTTAAAATTTTCTTCACCAAACTATTATACCGAACAAATACCAAACACTCAAAACTATTTAATTTAGACTACTCCTTTTTGCTTTCTTGGCCTAGTAATCCGTACAGTCCCCACAGAACGAAAAAGATTGCCATGAGAGAGATTGCTGTCGTATCTTGCACGAAGAAGGATACCAAACCAACCACCAAGGCTAAAAGAGAAAATATATTATTCATGAGTTAATTCTAAAGGATGTGCCTTTTTTTAGCAAAAAAAATATGCCTTGGCAATGTCCTACTCTACCGGCCAGTTTCCCGGCAAGTACCATCGGCGCTGGTGGGCTTAACTTCCGTGTTCGGAATGAGAACGGGTGTACCCCCACCGCTAAAATCACCAAGACATTAGCTAATTTACCTTATGTTGAGCCGTTTGTCAAGGCAATATTGAAAATTTTGACAAAAGAATGAGCGCGCCCGAAGGGCGCGCTCGTAGGTCTCGTAGGCAAAGATTCTTGGACTAGTCAGGCAGGAACGCCATTCACCCCAATGCGCGGAGAAGGGTCTGCCTCTCGGCATTCCTGACCTCCTCCTGCTGGCGCAGTGCGCGGATGCTGTCCGCCACCGCTTGCGGTGGCTCTCCTCTGACTTCGATCTCCCCGTTGCAGATGCGCATGCCGCCACCGGTGACCACAAGCGTAGCCACATTGACATTGTGTATACGCACCCAATCCTCAACCACCTGGCCGATTTGGGCGTTGATGGCTCTCTGCACCTCGTTGTCATCAGCCAGCTCGCCATCGCTGTTCACGCGAAACTCGCCAGCGATGGCTTTTGGCGCAGAGCCACCACCTCCGAGTAGTTGGCAGTGAACTCTGACCCCCAACCGTACTACTGTTTCAGACATGCATCTCACCTCTCTCCTCCCTGAATTCGCACCCATTAAAAACTACTCTATCTGATATCCTACTAATTATCAAGAGATTTCGCTAAACAAAAAGACCACCTAAAAATAGGGGTCTTTTTCTCAGAGATAGTGAGCTCACTAAATACTAGTGAGTTTTATGAGTAAGAAATGAAATGATCTATTAGTACACCACGGCTGAGTGTGTCACCACACTTACACCTAGTGCCTATCAACCTGGTAGTCTGCCAGGGATCTATGAAGTCTAATCTTGAGGCTAGCTTCGCGCTTATATGCTTTCAGCGCTTATCTAGCCGTGCGTAGCTACCCAGCGATGCCATTGGGATGACAACTGGTACACCAGAGGCACGTTCCTCCCGGTCCTCTCGTCACGAAATCCTTTATTTCTAAAGGCGTAGACTATACTTTCATCCAATCACTCAAATTTAGGTTAATTAACCATCTTTGTAGCTTTTTTGATTGGAGTCGGCGTATTAGCACATTAATATGTACTCTCTCTTTCGATCAGTCGTTACGGGGTCAAACCTAATGTTTTTCTTATACTAACCAAGCTTTTTCGATAGCTACTCTTATAATTATGTTTTCTTAACAATATTATAAGTTTTACTATTCTTTCTAGCTCAGCTTCACATAATTGATTTACATTCTTATCTTTTAAGATATTCGTTGCTTCAATTAATGCTTCTGCTTGAATTTTCTTAAATTGAATATATGGATATATTTTTATTAATATCTCATTGACTTGAGTAAACCCATTAATCCTTAATTCAGTTATTCCATCTTTGCGTCGACTTAAATAACCTATTTTTAGAACTTTTTGGATCCATACAAGCCCAGATTCATGACGCGTATCTTGATAAAAACAGATAGTAGCCATAAACCTATACCCAGATTTTGTTTTGGGACGTTGTTTAATTTGTAACATTAAACTCCCGTCACCATCAAGAAAACCTGCTATATATGAAAATCTAACATTAGATTGACTTCCCACGGTATTGCCTTAATATTTTCTGGTCCTCAAGCATTGTAACAAATTTTGGACCAAACTATGTTACGTTCTTAGTATTAACCAGCCAATAATGAAGGTTTCACCGTTATGAGCCGCATTGTCAACACGAATTACTTCGTGAAGTAGCAATGTTTTACTAGGGAGAAGCCCTCTCAAACTTCCTCGGATACAGAAGATTAAGTCCGACCTGTCTCACGACGGTCTGAACCCAGCTCGCGTACCGCTTTAATTGGCGAACAGCCAAACCCTTGGAACTTGCTCCAGCTCCAGGATGCGATGAGCCGACCGCATTATCAACTATTACTAGCTGTGCAGACTATACCTTTACTTGGACTGCGTTGTCCAAGCAGCGACGTGTTATTCAGAAATATATATCGTTTCAGATTCTGAATCTTCACCTTAGCTTTCTGAACTAAGGATCCAGTCGTTACGGGGTTACAAAACCCACCTTATACCTCATAGAAGGAATAATGAACGGAGAGATTGTTTCAATTAATGATTTAGTATTATCTTGATTGGCATATATTCTATAGCCTTTATCACGATCTTTATACATATTCATTTGAATATCATATCTCTCAAATATTGCACTTATTAACATTTTTACTTCCACTAAAGTAAATGAGTAAGTACTAATATCTATTCTTCCTCTATTATATGACCCGTCATCCATTATCCAAACTGATAAGGCTAATGGGTCAAGAAAATTAACTATATTATTAGGTACAATTTTTCTACCTGTTCGATATCCTTCTCCTGTATAAAACTGATTATATATTTCAGTTAAAAGGGAGCATCTAATGGTTCTAAACCACCAAGATTTTGGATATCTTTGCCCTTGACTATCATACCGATAGCTAATTTTTGGTTCGGTGTAAACAAAAGGATGCAAAATGCGATATTTCCAATAGACATAAGCTTCTTGTTTCAAGCCTTGTTCCACTTTGAAATTTGCATTAATTGCGTTTTTGCCTATACGCATAGTGCCATCACCAAGCATTGAGCCTATTATTAAGGATTGCTGTCGTTTATTCAGCGACAACGAACTTTTAATTTTAGACCAATTCTGCTGATAATGGCCAGTCTTGTAACTTCCCACGGTATTACCCCTGTTATTCTATTATTTGGTATATTATACCAAACATTTACCGAACAAACAGTAGGGCTCCACCGTTATGAGTCACTTTATTCTCGACTTTCTTTGGATTATCGAGGTGCCAAACTGCGCCGTCTATATGGGCTATTGGGCGCAATAAGCCTGTTATCCCCGGAGTAACTTTTATCCGTTGAGCGACACCACTTTCACATGTAAGTGTCGGATCACTAAATCCTGCTTTCGCATCTGCTCGACTTGAAGGTCTTGCAGTCAAGCTTACTTATGCTTTTACACTTTATTGCCAGATTTCCATCCTGGCCAAGTAAACCTTTGAACGCCTCCGTTACAATTTAGGAGGCAACCGCCCCAGTTAAACTACCCATCAGACACTGTCTTCCCGTCTTAACCGGGAGTGAGTTGCATATCAACA
>Ga0265594_1002431_pt1 | contig 13348 bp, 12 predicted proteins | sample saktaG_11_FD_190147 | JGI IMG/M metagenome (GOLD analysis project Ga0265594, IMG submission 190147) | Saline water microbial communities from Sakinaw Lake, British Columbia, Canada - sak_2011_5_24_80m | ecosystem: Environmental > Aquatic > Non-marine Saline and Alkaline > Saline ... | reverse complement strand
CGACCAACTGAAGCTTACGGATCTCGGCAGGTTTGGGGTGCTCCCCCTTACGAGCGGAGCTATAACGGGGATGAACGCGGCGTTCCTAGAGCTATGTCATGATAAGGGTGTGACTTTCACGGGACTTTTGACTCCGACGCTGCGCATCAACACCACGAACTGGCCCGGGATCGTATCGATCGTCGAAGTCTTGAATGGCAGCGTCGGACTTGGAGTTGAAACCTCCAAGTTTGCAGAGATAGGGAAAAGAGAGCAGACAAGTGATGCGACTACTAGGAAGAAGAGCATCTTCGACATACTTAGGGGTAAAAAATAAGACAGCGCTGGCTTTCCTGTCTTCATCCACAACCATAGGGCTGCCCCGTAGCCTGAGCCCGTGCTGACCTCGAGGAGCGAGTTACCTTTCTGAAGGTCGAGAGGATCGTAGAAGAGGGCGTGTTGGTATGCCTATGGGATTCAGTCACCCTTGGAATGAGGGATCGGTATGAGTTATATCAGAGTAGGCGAGATGTGGAAAGCTTGGTTCTACGAAGAACTCCCTGAAGCCACTTCTCATCGACTCAGCTAGCCTAGGCGTCCGGAGATTGCCGCGTTTCAGGCATCGCATGACCATCTCCTCTCTTGACTGCCTGTAATTTGGGACCGCCATGAGCAATTCCTCGGTGTCTCTTATGGTGGTGAATAACGTAAACTTCATGATTTCATCGTTACGGCGATACTTATGACGCATTATTTTATTTTATCAATAAATCAATTTTATTTAAATCTAACTAAATGTTTTTTTACCTCCCCGAATATATTATAAATGCCGCGTTTTTTTGAAATTAAGCGAAAATACTCACCGTTAATCTATTATAATGATGACAGACTATTTAAAAATGGGTAAACAGTGAATTAAAATGACAAATGCGTTATTCACATTACCAGGTTTTGCTGAAGGAAGACTCATAGGACTCTTGCTTCTGATACTGCTATTCGCATTAACTATAAACTTCATGGGGCAGGCTAAACTTCCTTACATCCGCCGTGTACCGGCTCTCGACGCCATTGAAGACGCCGTAGGACGATCAACAGAGATGGGGAAGCCCGTCGTATGCTCTTTTGGCATCGGAGGCTTCGACTACTGGACTGTCGCTGGGCTAAGCATTCTGGGATATGTTGCGAAGATCTGCGCGGAGACGGATACAAGGCTCATTGTACCGACTGGTGGGGGTAGCGAAACGTACATCACGCGAGAGGCTGCCGTCGACCTAGTCAGGAACGCGTACACAGCCGCCGGTAGGCCTGAGACTTTCAACGAGGAGGACATGCCCTTCTTGAGTGGTGAGCAGTACGCTTACACCCCAGGCTACGTAGGCATCCTCGTAAGGGAGAGGCCCGGCGCCACAATAATGACGGGTTCACACTATTCCGAGGCCATGAACATCGCTGAGATGGCCAACGGTGTCGACTCCATCACCATCACGGCAGGATGCTATACATCCAACATGGCCGCCCTCGCCTGTGCCTCCGACTACATCATGCTGGGAGAGGAGCAGCCCGCCGCAGGGGCCTACCTGTCAAGGGACCCCGCTCAGATGGCTAGCATACGCGTACAGGACATCTACAAGTTCATCGCCATCGGCACTATCCTGCTGGGGCTTGTCGTAGTCAACTTTGGCAGCGACATCATTAACCGGCTGTTGTCTACTTGAGGTGAAATGAAATGTCTTCATTTTTTAGGAGTCGGAGTGTGCAGATGACCATTCTGGTTGTCTCGTTCCTCCTTGTCTTCGTGCCGTACTTCATCCCATGGGGGCCCCTAGACTGGCTCTCTGGCAAGCTTATGACCATCGCAGCCGTCACGAACGCCTTCACCATCGTGATCGCCGTCTACTCCCAGTTCAGGAGGAGCGGCCGATTCATCAACCAGAAGAGGAAGGGATGGGTCTACCATATCTATCTCCTCGCATTGCTAGCGATAATGACCCTAAGCGGGTTCATCTTCGGTCAGCATGTGGGGGCGTACGAATGGCTCCTATTGGCTGTCGTGACTCCACTGAGCTCAGTCATCTACGGGATCCTTGCGTTCTACATGTCCTCAGCAGGGGCGAGAGCCTTAAGGGCTCGGAGCCCCCAAGCCGCACTGCTACTACTAGCCGGATTCGTCGTCCTACTCTACCAAGCTCCGTTGACGGGCGCCTACTTCCCCGGGATCGAGGGAGCGGCGACCTATCTCACTGACACTTTCGGAATGTCCGTCTCAAGGATGTTCTCCATCAGCGTCAGCATCGGCGCCATCGTCCTCGGTGTGCGCATGCTGACGGGGAAGGAGGTCGCGTTCTTGGGCTTCGGGGAGGGTGAGGAATAGGATGGCTGACGAAAGCGGAATCTACAAGAAGATGGCAACGTACGACAAGAGATGGGTCTACGTCGTACTATTCATCACAACCCTGGGCCCGCTGATCAGTCCGATTGGGATGCCCATCGGGATCAGCGCCATGACTAAGAACTACTACGCGGAGCTCGATACCCTCCAGGAGGGAGACATCGTCTTCGACACATGGAACATGGAGTTCAGCGGCTACATGGAGCTTAAGTCAGGGGTACTGGCCACACACAAGATGTTCATCGAGAAAGGCGTGAAGCTCTGCATCGCCTTCGGGCACTACGAAGGAGTGGCTCTCCCAAAAGAGATCTTCGGGAAGTTAAAGACTTGGCTCGACAACTACGACTACACCGAGGGAGAGGACTATATCATCATCGGGTACGTGTTCCCCAACGAAGCTGCAGTCGCAGCCCTAGCACAGGACTTCCACGCGAACGTGAGGGTTGACTGGAAGGGAGAGTCCATCGAGGGCACCTTCCTTGACGAAATACAGAACGCAGGCGACTTCGACATGATCTCGGACTACACTACCGGACTGGCCACAACTTACATCATAAACCACATGGTGCTACAATACGGCGTCCCCATGGTAGAGAACTCCATCGGCGTCTCGGTTCCTGGGCACTTAGCCAACCTCGACGCAGGCCTCTTACAAGCGTTGCTGGCCAGCACGAGAGGAGGGGCTGAGCTGGAGTTCCTCATCAGTTCTCCAGGCCCAGGGCTTAAGGCGATGGACGCCTTCACCTTGGGGCACTACTCGCTGATAATCTTCATCATCATCGGAAACATCGGCCACTACGGATGGACTAGGCGTTCAGGTGCAAGGGATAGGACGGGGATCAAGTAGGAGGAAGATGAAATGAACGAATTTTTACAGTTTGCTGCTGTGGTGGTGGGGATATTCATATCCTTCGCCATGTACACGACCCTCTACGGGAAGCCTAACCCCCTCAGGTCATGGGCGGAGTTCTCATACCTGGGAGCGGCGACGGGAGTCAGCATCGTCATCAGTATAACCTATATCTGGAACACGGCCATCCTCGGAATACAGGCGGGTGACTGGATCCTAATCTTCTCGATAATATTTGGGTTGATGATGATCCTAAGGATGCATCCAGAGTATAGCTACATCTCGCGGCTGCCGCTGGCCTTCACCGTCGGGACTGGGCTGGCGCTATCGCTGAGGACTCAGATCTTCACGTCATTCATCATACAGATAAACGCGACGATCGTCAAGCTCTGGACAAACGTACCACTAGAATTCCTCTACAGGGTGACCATCGCGGTCTCCGTGATCACGATACTGACGTTCTTCCTCTACACGATGGAGCTGAGCGGGCCGCTATTATGGACGTCAAGGGTAGGCGAGTACCTCATGTACATCGGCTTCGGAGCCATCTTCGCCCAGACTTTCATGGGCAGGCTGGGACTCTTCGTCGGATACATGGAGAGTCTAACGACGCCCACATGGAAGACGCCGTACACCCTTGCTTCGGCGCTGATCTGCCTGATAGCTGCCATCATCTTCGACAGAACAGGCCTAGGAGAGAAACTTTCAGCAGGTTAAACCCTTTTTTCTTTTTTTTTATTTTACAGTGCTAGAAAGGACTTTGTCACTGTCTCTGAGCTACGAATCGTCATGGTTCAGGCATCCAACGTGAAGGGACTGATGTCGAATCATCCGTAGGAAGCTCTGCGCCCTCGATCCAATGTTTCTATATGCAGGCTCAAAGGTCTATAGACGATTCAAGATCAAACCATGTTGAGCAAGAGACGTTGCTCAGTACACGCTCTTTCCCTATCTACCAACTCTCATCCAGATCAACTTGCACGTTCAATCCATTCATGTTCAAGGATAGCGTACACAAGTGAGGCCCTCCACTCTCCCCTCATCAGCAGGTTCTCACTTAGACGACCCTCCAGGCTCATACCTCACTTCTGCAGAACCCGTTCCGAGGCCCTGTTCTCAGGGCAAAGGCTTGAGACTGAACCCGCCTCGAGATAGCGCCCGCAGCAGCACGTCCTCCACTACACCCCTGTTCGCGGCCGGATCGTACATGGCCTCGACGAGGGCGTCGTAGTCGAGGCTGTTCACCACATCCGCGCCCCAGTTCAACGCGTTCATGCTCAGCACGAGCGCCCGCTCCACGGGAAGCCTCACGGGGTTGATGTCGATGCCGTAGAACCCGGTGTAGCCGTGCATCTTGAACACCAGCAGCGTCGCCAGCATCTGGTCGATGCCCAGCACCCCCACATCTAGGTCCTGGTCGTAGTTGCCCAGGGGCTGGCTGTTCCAGTGGCTGTGCATCAGCCTGCCCTCCCTGAGCACCGACGCGAAGGCGTAGGCCAGCTCCTCGTGCCCCATGAGCACGTGGCCCACCTCGGGGTTCAGCCCCACCAGGGCGTGTCCGTCGCTGAGGGTCTTCCTGTTCTGCGGCGCCTTCAGCATCGCCTCCACGTCCCTGGCCATGAGGAGGCCGTTGGCCGTGTTACGCCATACGTTGTTGCCCCTAGGCTCGTAGGGCTTGGGCTCCATGGCGACGCGTACACCGGGCACGGCGTCCATCGCCTCGGCGAGCCCCTCCTCGAACCGGGTCCACATCCCGTAGAAGTCGTGGCCGAAGGGGTTCTCGTAGCCGTCTATGCCGGGCCAGATCACGGCGAACTCGGTGCCCAGCTCCTTGTTGAGCCTCAGCGCCTCGACGGTCCTGTCTATCGCGTGCCGCCTCACCTCAGGGTTCGGGTTGCTCAGGCTGCCGAACTCGTATCGGCGGTCGTAGAACAGGAACGGGATGGCCGTGATGAGCTTGATCCCGGTCTCCTTCTCCAGCGCCTCGTACAGGTGGAGGTTCTCCCTATTCACCTCGTTGGGGTAGTGGGCCTCGACGCCGAGCCCGGAGTCGATGTACCCCTCGTCGTGCATCCACGCAATCTTGTTCAGCGTGTCCTCTATGCTCCCCTTGTCCACGTACGCGTCGTGGAACCTGCTGGCCCCCGGGTAGAAGTACCAGACCCCGGCGCTGAACCTGGGCTTCAGAGTCGTGCCCTTGAGGTGGCCAAGCATCTCCTCCCTGTCCCTGACGATACTTTGAGAACGAATATCCTTCAACAAGGCACCGATCTCAGCATGCCCCCTGGGTTTAAAGGATTAACCATGGCCGCCTAGGCTTCCACGAGATAGAAGTAGAGCATGAAAGCCACCGCCCCTATCATGCTCAGGACCGTGTTCAGCGACGCCCACCCAGCTGTCGACAACACTACGCCTCCTACGGCGGTGCCTAAACCGTAGCCCAGGTAGGAGAGGGCGGAGCTCAGGGACATCATGCTCCCCCTGTACTCCGGGACCTGTTCAAGCACAAGGGTGTTCGCCGCGGAGTACTGGAGGGAGAAGAAGAAGTGCCCGACGACGATCACGGCCGCGCACAGCCAGAGGTTAAGGTACGGGTAGACAGCCTGGCAAAGGAGCGCCACCCCCAGAGCCGTGACGAGGGCCTTCTTCACTCCCATCCTATCCGCGAAGCTCCCGCAGAAGAATGAGCCCAGCAGGAACGTGAGGGAGGCCGCCGAGAATATCAGCGAGACCTGTCCCTGGGATACGCCGTGGGCTTCCCTCAGGTACGTGAAGCTGTAGAAGTATATGCTCTGGGTGGACGCCCCCATTAGGGTCACGGCCCCGAGAGCCGCTAACGCAGACCGCTTGGAACCTATGGCCCGGAACCCTTCGCTGATGCCGCTACTCTCGGTCCTGACTGGTGTGGGCGGCAGCTTCCATAAAGTCAGTGCCAGAGCAGCCACCGGGGCCAAGGCAGCGTAGGCGATGAACGGGAGCCTCCAGTCCCCCACCAACGCCAGGTACGCGATTATCGGCGCCCCCAGCATGTAGGAGAGGCCCCCCGAGGCGCCTATCCAACCCATGACCCTCGCCCTCCCCTCCGGGGGATAGTACTCCCCCACGAGCGACGTCAGCATAGGGAACACGATGTTAGAGGCAACTCCGTTCAGCGAGTACAGCGCGAACAACAGCCTCAGGCTGGACGCGGTGGCGCTGCCCAGACAGGACAGGCTCAGCAGCACCAGCCCAGCGGCGAGCAGCCTCTTGCCGCTGTACCTGACGCTCAGCGCCCCCATAGCGAGGGCCGTCACGAAGCCGAGGACGGAGGACAGCGTCCTGATCTGGCTGACCACGCCGACGCTGGCGTCGAAGGTCTCTGCGATCTCTACGAGCAGGATCGACGTCAATATGGTGCCGGGGTAGATGGAGTAGTTGGACAGCAGAAGAGACGAGAGCGATGCTGGTCCCCGGCTGTCCCTGTCCTTCTCTTCACTCATCCGACGCCTCACCCGTTGTCTTAGTCATTGAAGAGTTCTCTCAGGTCCATGCTAAGTCTATCTTGGGTGGATTGCAGCCTCTCGTAGATCTCTGCGTTTCGTTTAATGGGCTTCAGCCTGCTGGGTTCGTCGAGCTCGACTAGATCTTCTGTGAGTTCGCTCATGGTTACCCGTTCTCCCTGCTGGAGCCTGTATGTCCACATGGCCTGGAGGGCGGCGCCGTAGGCCGCCCCCTCCTCTTCTTTGAGGATCACGATCTCGGCGTTGAACACGTCGGCGGCGATCCGTCTCCACGCCCTGTTCCTAGCTCCGCCTCCGGTGAGCCTTATCTCCTCGGGGTCTATGCCCAGCTCCCTCATCCTGTTGAGGCCGTAGTTGAGTCCCATGGTGACGCCCTCCATGGCGGCGCGGGCCAGGTGCCCTGCCTTGAAGGTCGCGGGTGTGAGCCCGTAGTAGACGCCTTTCCCGCGGGGCACGTTGGGGACGCGTTCTCCCGTGAGGTAGGGGAGCAGCAGGAGTCCGTCGCACCCGGGCGGGGTCTCCGAGACGATGGTCTCCAGCTCGGCGTGGCTGAGCCCAAGGAGTTCTCGCACCAGCTCGGTGGCCACAGTCACGTTCATGGTGCACACGAGGGGTAGCCAGCCGTTGGTGGAGTCACAGAACGCGGCTACCTCGCCCCCGGGGTCGACCACAGGCGCATCCGAGTACGCGTATATGGTCCCTGAGGTGCCGAGGCTCACCGTCACCTTCCCGGGGGACGTGTTCCCCGTCCCGATGGCGCCCATCATGTTGTCGCCTCCACCGGCGGAGACCAGCACGTCGTCGCCGAGGCCCAGCTCTGAGGCCATCCTTTGAGTGACGACTCCGGCTGGACGGTCGCTCGGCTTCAGCTCCGGGAGCCACTCGATGAGCTCTGGGTCGATGGCGTCGATCACATCCCTGCACCACTCGCGTCTCCGCACATCCATCAACGCCGTCCCGGAGGCGTCGCCGTACTCCATCGTAGCCTCCCCGGTGACCACGTAGTTCAGGTAGTCGTGGGGCAGGAGCACATGCCTGAGCCTAGCGTAGTTGTCCGGCTCGCGGCGCCTCATCCAAAGTATCTTCCCGGCGGTGAAGCCCGGCGGTATGCTGTTCCCCGTGAGCCTGATGACTTCCTCTACGCCGCCCAGCGCCTCCGTCAGTTCGCCGCACTCCCTCGTCGTGCTGGTGTCGTTCCACAGCTTCGCCGGCCTGATCACGGCGCCGCCCCCGTCGAGGGGGACGAACCCGTGCTGCTGGCCGCTCACCCCGATGCCCCGCACCTTACCCGGGTCTACGCCCGCGTCCTTCACGGCGCCCCGTACGGTACGCTTCATGGCGTCGGCCCAGGTCTCGGGGCGCTGCTCCATGTGGCCGCGGGGAAGCCCCTCTATGAGGCCGTAGCTCACTGACGCGCTGCCCCTTACGCTTCCCTCGGCGTCCACCACGACGGTCTTGGTGCCCTGGGTCCCGCTGTCCACGCCTATGAAGAAACCCGGCATCGCGTATCACCGTGACTATGTCGTTAACCGTATAAGTCGATTAGGAGCGAACCCATGTTAGACTCCCATAAGTACACGTGCTTTTCCATTTTTTTTCTCAGGCATTACATACGCACGATTGTAATCGCTTTTATTGCCCCCATTTTTTATTATTGATTTAAATAAGAGTGCTGTGATCTAAATCCTGGTCAGACTCTTTTCTGCAAGGCTTGTGGCCTTGAGTTAAAGGGCATGAACCAGTGCTTCTTTGCTAGCGAAGAATCTGGTGCATGTTCAGAGTGTAGCTTTTTATTTTGCGGCAGCCCATGAAGCTAAAATAATTGTTTTACATCTTTTTTCTAACCCTTCGACCATATTAAGCTGAAAAAAAATTTACTAATAAATAATGAGAATACAGATAATATTTAATAAAAAATCGGAATTGTTTATTAAATATGATTCTATAGTTCTAAATGAGGATGGTGCGTGAGGATCAAAACCGTATAATCCTAGCTATAGCTATTGTAGCAGTTCTTGCTGGGATAGTTGCTATCGGATTCAGTGGAACGGAAACCGAACCTCAAGGTGCAGAAGCCAAGGTTGTCGCCTCTTTCTATCCGTTGGCATATATGATAGAGCAGATTGGCGGAGATAAAGTAACCGTATCATCACTGATTCCACTAGGTAGCGAGGTGCACAGCTGGCAGCCCTCCATAAGTGATATCGTTTCAGCCGAAAACGCTGATATGATCATCTACCTCGGCGCAGGCTTAGACCAATGGGTAGAAGAAGACATTCTAGAGTCCATCGACGCAAAGACTAAGACCGTTGTTGAGGCAAGTGAAGGTATACAGCTCCTTAAGGGGGACCCTCATCTCTGGGTCAGCCCCCACACAGCTTTGATGCTCGCGGAAAACATAGCCGAGGCGCTTATAGAAGCAGACCCCGACAACGAGGAGTACTATACCCAGAGATGGACGGCCTTCGAACAGACTCTGAGAAACTTGGATGATGAGTACTCTGATTCTCTCTCAACCGCTTCCGGCAAATCGTTCTTCGTCACCCACTCCGCCTATGGTTATATAGCTGACCGGTATGGGTTAGAACAGCACGGGATCATAGGTATATCCGCTGATGAGCAGCCTAGCATAGAGAAAATATCCGAGATAGTAGAAGAGATGACACAGGAGAAAAGCTACGTGATCTATGTAGACCCTGTGTACAGTGACGCGTACGCCCAGACCCTTAAAGCCGAGTTAGAGACCCGTACAGGCGAGAGCGTACAGATACTGGAGCTATACCTGATGGTAGGACCAGTGGAAGACATGAACTATCTGGATCAACTTGATGCTAACCTTAACAACCTTGTACGAGGATTGGTAAAGTAGTTTGACTGATGCGGTTATAGAGGTCAATAGGCTTAACGTCAGCAGAAACGGCAGACGTGTGATAGAAGACGCCACGTTTACCATTGGCCGTGGCACCTACATGGGGATAATGGGACCTAACGGAGGGGGCAAGACAACCCTGCTCCAAGCTATTCTCGGGATAATACCCCACGAATCAGGGTCAATACAAATATTGGGCAAACCAATGGAGGAATTCGATCAATGGAATAAGCTCTCGTGGGTAAGCCAGCACAGCATAACCTTCGACGAAAAATTCCCCATAAACGTGCGTGAACTGGTTAGCCTTGGCAGGTTAAACCGAAGCAACCTAGCCAAGCCATTAAAGAAGGCAGACTGGGAGAAGGTGAACGAGGTTCTCAAGTTCATGGGCATAAGCAAGCTGGCTGATAGAAGGATAGGGCACCTATCCGGGGGGCAGAAACAACGCGTCTTCGTAGCCAAGGCGATTGTCAGGGACCCGGAGGTGCTGATACTGGATGAGCCGGTCGCAGGGGTTGACCCTGAAGCACAGAAACGCTTCTACATGAAGCTGAGCAACCTCAACGGCAAGCAAGGTACAACCATCCTGATTGTAAGCCATGATCTAACCGCGGTGTTCTGCAGGATGAGCCATGCGATGTGTGTGAACCGTAGAGTATACACTAGCCCCATCAGCCCTGATGCAGACCCAAACGAGGTCCTGCAGAAAGTCTACGGGGAGCACTTCCACTTCGTGTTCCATGACCATGTATGCGAGGGATTCTTCGATGATGTTTAACTATATTCTACAGCTGCTCGGGTACAGGTTCTTCCAGTACGCTCTTCTCGGTGGAAGCATAGCCTCGTTATCATGCGCCTTAGTGGGGTTGTTCGTCATTCTCCGCAAGGAGTCGATGATTGGAGACGGGGTTGCCCACGTGAGTTTCGGGGGGGTAGCGATCGGGCTTTATCTAAATGTTCAGCCAATAATTACGACACTGGTTGTCTCGATTCTCGCCGTCTTCGGGATCTCCTACATGCGCCGTAAGGGTCTAGCTGACTCGGATTCGGCTACGGCCGTCATCCTCGCGGTTGGGTTCAGCACGGGTCTCATAATAATCAGTCTCGCCGGCGGGTTTAACGTCGAGCTGTTCAGCTTCCTCTTCGGCAGCATACTGACCATAGGCACCGGAGACTTGGTACTGATCTCGGTTCTCGGCGTCTCGTCGCTGGGTCTGATAACCGTCTTCAACAAGGAGCTGCTCAGCATCACGTTCGACGAGCAGGCTAGCAGGCTGATGGGGGTACCCGTGGGAGCGCTTAGCGCGGTGTTCAATCTTCTAGTGGCGGTCACCATAGTCCTCAGCATCAAGGTGGTTGGCATGATACTGGTGACAGCCCTTCTGGTTCTCCCGGGTCTTACTGCGCTTCAGCTTGACCTCGGCTTTAGGAGAACCTCTTTTATGAGCGTAGTCTTCGGGGTGGGGAACGTGGTTATCGGGATTTTTGCATCAGCTGTCTTTGACGTGGCTACGAGCGGTGTCATTGTTTTTACTCTCGTCGCTTGCTTTCTGCTGGTCTCTGCTCTTAAAAAAGGCCTGGTTGCACATGGAAAATGAATCTATATAAGGTTCCCAGAGGTATGCGCGCTCTTCACCGCGAATATTTCTTAGCCCTATAAGTAGGAGCGGCTGACGTTTAATACAATCTAAATATACGCCGCCTGAGATATACTGAGAGTGTTCTAGATGCGTTCATCTACGCTGGCTGAAATCGATCTGCCTGACTTCGGGATGCCCAAGGTGGAGCCAAGGGTCTCCGGTGAGACCTACCAGACCCGGCTGGAGAAGCTCTACGAGGCAGCCGAGGGCGCGGGGTTCACCTCAGTCGTTGTCTACGGGGACAGGGAGCACGTCGCCAACCTCGCCTACCTGACGGGGTACGACCCCCGTTTCGAGGAGTCCATGCTCATAATGGACGTGGCTTCACGTAAGGCGACCCTCGTGATGGGCCACGAGGGGCTCGGCTACTATCCGGTCTCACGCGTGAAGGAGAGCCTAACGCCGGTGCTCTACCCTAGCTTCAGCCTCATGGCTCAGGACCGGTCCACGACTCGGCCCATAAGCATGATGCTCATGGAGGCCGGGATCGAGGACGGCGACAGGGTGGGCGTAGCGGGCTGGAAGTACTACACGGAGAAGGAGACCGCTAACCCGGAGTACTGGCTCGAGGTTCCATCGTACATCGCCGACGCCCTCAGGGAGGCGGTGGGCAAGCGCAACGTGGTGAACGCCAACAGCCTCCTGATGCACCCCACGGACGGCCTCAGGGCCGTGAACGAGGTTGATCAGCTGGCGTGGTTCGAGTACGCGGCCAGCCACACCTCCCAGGCCGTCCGGGACGTGGTGTTTAACCTTGAGCCTGGGATGACCGAGTACGAGGCGGTCAGGCTCATGAAGGTCACGGGTATTCCCCTCTCCTGCCACCTGATGCTGAGCTCGGGGCCCAGAGCCTTCATGGGGCTCCCCAGCCCGTCCAGCAGGGTCATAGAGCGGGGGGACCAGTTCACCACTGCTTACGGCGTCTGGGGCGCCCTCAACTGCCGAGCCGGCTGGGTAGTCGAGGACGAGGGCCAGCTGCCCCAGGAGATCAGGGACTACGTCCCCAAGCTGGTGGCTCCATACTTCGAGGCCGTCGCCGAGTGGTACAGGCTGGTAGGGGTCGGGGTCGAGGGCGGCGTGCTCTACAAGGCCATACACGACCGCATCGGGGCCCCCTTCTTCGGCGTACACCTCAACCCGGGGCACCTCATACACCTGGACGAGTGGCTCAACAGCCCCATATGCAGGGGGTCACGGTTGAAGCTGAGGTCCGGGATGGCCCTCCAGGTCGACGTGATACCGGCCACCGGCACCCCCTACTTCACCACAAACATGGAGGACGGCGTAGCCTTGGCGGACAGCAAGCTTAGGGCCGACTTCGCGGCCGCCTACCCGGGGGCGTGGGACAGGATACAGGCGAGGAGGGATTTCATGGCTGACGTCCTAGGGATAAGTCTGAAGCCGGAGGTGCTGCCCTTCAGCAACCTCGCGGCCCATCTGCCGCCGTTCCTCCTCTCCCCCAACATGGGCATGAAGCTGACGGGCTAGACCGTCTTCGCCCACTCGTTAAGCTCCTGAAGCGCCAATGCGACGGTGGGCACATAGCTCTGGTAAGGCCCAATCTCCCTGTTAAGGTTCTCCAGAAGGCTCTTAGCCTCGGCGACCCGCTCCGCGGTGGGCTCCGCCACGCAGGCGTCTATCCTGTTGAGGGCGGCGATGCCCTCACCCACCATGGGGCCGAAGCCCCTATAGTTCTCGAGGAGAATCACTGCGTCTTTAATTTTCTTCCTTAGGTCCTCGGTCTCCATGCAGTTTCCTTATTATAATATTCTATATAAGGCGGGGTGGGCGTCGTTGCCTTTCGATGTAAAATTTCATGGAAAACGCAATTAGTGGGCCACTCACCTTTTAAGTTTGTAACGATCAATCAAGGATATGCAGGGCGTCATCGGCGTATACTCAAAACAGGAGGCCTGCACCAGGAGCCTCCAAATTCTCTACGGGGTACAGCACAGGGGCCAGGAGAGCAGCGGCCTCACAGCGGGCGGCGACAACAGCCTCAGGACGTGGAAGGGGAAGGGGCTGGCCAGCAGCGTCTTCAGCGAGCAGTTCCGCTCCTTCATACACCCCAACGACTACGCCATCATAGGGTGCGCCAGCGGCGAGAACGCCGACAACGGC
>Ga0265594_1002427_pt1 | contig 13358 bp, 11 predicted proteins | sample saktaG_11_FD_190147 | JGI IMG/M metagenome (GOLD analysis project Ga0265594, IMG submission 190147) | Saline water microbial communities from Sakinaw Lake, British Columbia, Canada - sak_2011_5_24_80m | ecosystem: Environmental > Aquatic > Non-marine Saline and Alkaline > Saline ... | reverse complement strand
ATTAGCTGCATTGGCTGTTAAAGTTAGAGTTCCTGTATCAACTGTTAAAGCTGTTGTGAATGTGGCATTGGCTACTGTCGCTGATTCGCCTGTGCAAGAGCCAGAACTACCACTTACATTGCCTGTTACATCTCCAGTCAAATCTCCTGCAAATCCAGTAGCTGTTAGAATGCCTGTATTTGAATTAAATGTTAGATTGGTTCCTGTTTTTGCTCCCAAATCACCAGTAGCTGCTGTAAAGTATCCCACAAAACATTCTGTGTCGGCACTTTCGTCTGCTACTGTAATTGTATCATCAGAACCAGCAGCGTGTAGTGCTGCTTTTTCTACATCCGTTACATAGTTATCATCTGCTCCAAGTGCAACAGCATAATCAGTTGCCGCAGTATAAGCGGCAGTTCCTATTGTTCCGCCAGTAGTCACAGTAAGTGTTTGTCCTGCTGTTATATTAAGCCCGTGAACATTTTGTAAGGCAGTATGGTCAGCGTCTAATATTACTTTTCCACCTGCCCTTGTAACGATAGCGTTCAAATCTGCTGTTACTGTATTGGCGGAAGTAATTGTTAAAACATCTACATAAGCAGAACCATCAACATCTCTACCTCGAAGTTTAAGAGTATCGGTTGCAGTAAGCCCTGAATTAAGAGTTTGTGCGTGAATATCTTTCCATCTAATATCTCCTGTTCCTAAATCATCTGTTATATCGGTGTCCGAAGTAAGTGATTCATTTATAGCTACACTTGCTAAATTATCTAATGCAGCAGTCGCTCCTCCTCCTGCTGCTGCTGTATCTGCATAAGCAGTGGTTGCTAATTTAGTAGAATTATCTGCTGCCGCCTGTGTAGTAGCGGTTGTTCCATTCGGTAAAGCTGGTGTGCCTGATAGATTAGCCGCTGTTCCTGTTGTATTTTGATTTAATGTTGGGAATGTACAGTTAGTTAAAGTTCCTGCTGAAGGTGTCCCGATATCTGGCGTAGTTAATGTTATACCTGCTAATGTTAATGCCGCACTTGCCCTATTTAATGCTACTGCGGTAGTTCCAATATAAGTTGAAGAACTATTGGCAGCGTTGTCGCCTGTATTTGTTCCGCTTGTATTCCCAATAACAATCTTTTCAGCATCAGTTACATAATTGTCATCAGCTCCCAAAGCTGGTGCAGCTCCTATATCTGATAATACTTGAGCATAAGTTCTGACAGCATAAGTATCCTCGGAGGTTAATGCTATAAAACTACCTGATACATAAGTTAATCCCGCTATACTTGTTAATGAATCATCTACTGGTTGATAACTTGCCAAATCCGAAGTTAAAGCCAATGTCCCAGTTCCGCCTGGAATAGTATGGGTGTTTAGTGTCCCTACTCCCGCCATATTCCCCGTAGTATCAGCAATCGTAACTACGCTGTTTTGAATTATCTTGCCAGTAGTTAGGTTGAATCTCGCTATGGCATTATCGGTGGCTGAAGCGGGTCCTGTTACATCTCCAGCACCAGCAGGAGTTGTCCAAGACAGAACACCCGAACCATCTGTTTTCATTACTTGGTCAGCAGAACCATCTGCGGTTGGGAAAGTAAAAGCTGTTCCTACTGCTAATGTGGTAAATGTTCCTGTGCCTGTGGTAGTTATATTATCTCCTGCTGTATGTGGAGTTACGGTAGTTCCTGTTCTATCCCAAGGGTTTTCTGCTGTTATTTCCCCGCTTAAATCATCTACTCTTTTATTCGCTACATAAATCTGTGATTGGAAACTTCTTACTATTTTGTTCAATTCTGGGCTTACTAATTCTGTAACCTTTCCTTTTATATTCCCGTCAAATCCAGCCATAAAGTCCTTACTAACTTTGACTTCTCTTTGTATTTTCTCTATTACTCCTGGATTAATAGAATCTCCTTTATCACCTTTATCTCCCTGTTTTCCCTTTAATGCTATAAAGGTCTTTCCTATTTTACCCCTATCTCCCTTGTCGCCTTTTTCCCCTTTTTCCCCTTTTTCGCCCCTGATACTATCTCCCTTATCACCTTTATCACCTTTATCACCCTTTTTTCCTTCTTCTCCTTTAAAGGCAGATATTCCTTTTGGTATAGCTTTATCACTATATTCATCTTCAGCTCCCTGATATTCGGCTAATGTAAAATCCTTTAATTTAAGTAATCTCTCTATAAGTAATCCGAACTCTGGAGAAGTTATATCTACTCCTTTTTTAAGAGCGTCATCTTCTAATTTATTTATTAACTTTTTGAGTTGTTTATATTGTATTTTTGTCATATTGACAAGGGTCTTTGCTTATGGTATATACTTAATAATGGATAATAAACCATCATTGTTAGGACTTTTAATATGGGTTGGTGTTGGTTTTGCTATTTTTGGAATATTATTTAGTTTACTTTGAATAGATTCTTATAGCATTTTCAATTATCTTTTTATCTGCTGGATTAAGTAAATGTCCTGACGTTTGTAATAACTTTCCTAATGCTATCCTGACTTGCGGACTCATTATTAACTTTCCTGCTTTATATGTTATAAATCCAATTCCTCCTAATATAGCCACTGGTGGAGCAAATGTAGCAGCAGCACCAAGACCTCCTATTCCAACAGCAGCAGCAATTCCCTGAACAAGACGACTCTTAACTCCAAGAATAGTACCAATTCTTCCTAACGCTCTATAAAGTGGTGTATTAGCTTCTATGGCTGCTTTCGGTCCTATATTTGACATAGCCGTAAAAAGAGATGATTGTTTACTAAGAGAATCTTTTATTCCAAGATTTATAGCCTTTTCATCAAGTATTGTATTAAGGGTTTGTCTAACTTTATCATTAGCAATAGTAAAAGCGTTCTCTGCTTTAGCGTCAAATACTTTTGGTTTCTGACTTTTTACCCAAGCATCAAATTCTTTTCTTGCCTTTAATAAACCAGAACCACTTGCTTTATTGCTATCAACAAACTTTTTAGCTCCTGCCAACAATTTATTAGCTGTCTTCTCTGCGTCCCCAACAATTAGGGGGCTTTTTTTAAGACTTTTTGCAACATCATCTAATTGAGATAGAACTTGTTTCTTTGAAATGGCAAAATCATATTTAGCAATATCATCAACTAATTGCTTAGCTTGAACAACATTGTAATCTCTTACAACGTTAAAGTTCTTCTGAAAAGTATTCTTAACAGATATTCCAGGTATTTTAGCTACTTCTTTAGCAGCCTTTGATTCAAGTATTGTTGGAGTTACTATATCCCTTTTAAAGAAACCACCAGCTTCTTTTGTCCTACCTACCTGTGATAGTTTAATTGCTTTAGTTTCAACTGGACTAACTAATCTTTGAGCAAAGTTTTCTTTAGCTATCTTAGCAGATGTAACACCAGATTTTTCTATTTTTGCACCAGCTTTTTCTAAGCCAGCACCAGCTGGTTTTTGTGCTTTAGTGCCAGCAAGTAATACCGCAATATCAATTGTGTTTTGAACATCTTTTGCTATTTCTGGATGTTTTTTAGACAAGTTAGTTAAACTTTGAATTATTGTTTCTACTCCAGGAATCCCAGAAATCTTTTCTCCAGCAAATCCTAATGCTTGCCTAATACCAGGTGCTTCTGTTATTGGAGCAAAAGTCGCTCCAGCAACTCCTCCTGCTGTTCTTAATCCAGACCTTAATAAACTTCCAGTAGCTTTTAATCTTCCTGCGATACCTCCTTCTTCTATACCCGCTTCAAGACCTGCGGCACCTCTTTGTATTCCAGATATTATATCTTCTCCAGCTTGAGCATATTGCTCCCAGACACGAGATAAATATCCCCCTGATTCTTCTTTTTCTTGTTCTTTTCTTTTTATCTCAAAGGCGATTATCTCCTGATGACCAAGACCAGTATTTATTACGTTTTGATATTGTTCTCTTGTTAAAGGTTGGTATGCCATATTATTGTATCGCTTTTAAATAATCTTCATAACTCCCTCCGCCAGTAGGAGTTACCTCTTGTCCAGTTACTTCAGACAACGGAACATTAGCAGATATAGCCATATTTGATATTACCGTTTGTCTGTTTTTAGCTTTTTGTTTTAATACTTTATCAGTATCTCCAGGTTGAGGGAAATATTGTTTAGCAGCTGAATCAAACTCACTTGGAGCAATAGCAGCACCAGATTCTCTTCTAAGAACTGCGTTAATAAAATTCCTTTCAGCTTGTTCAATTCTTAATCTGTCCTCCGTTTTGAAAATACCAGGAAAGTATTTCCAACCAGTAATTATTCCGATAGCTCCAGTAAATTGGTCTTCTAATTCTGATATTATTACATTAGCGTCAACCATTCTCTTACCATATCCAAGAGAAAGAGCTTGACTATCAGTAAGAGGTTTTCCAGTTAATGTTTTAATTTGTTCTGTATCTATTGGTTGTCCATAATTAGGGTTAATAATAGAAGCAGTAGGATTAGTTGGGTCTTGGATATATTTACGAGTGTCAACCTCTCCTATTCCCACTGCTGGACTCCAATTTCCAGTAGTTGGGTCCCACTGATATAATACTCCGCCAACTTCTTTCGTAGTAGGTGCTGTTGGTGTTTTTTGTGTTGCTTTATACCAATCCAATTCTAAGCCCTGTTGTTTCATATCAGCGTCAACTTGGTTCCAATAATCCTTTTGTTGTCTATCAAGTTCGTCTTGTTGAGCATCCATCGCTAATTTAATTTTTGCTTGTTCTTCTGCTGACATAGCACTTATAATATCTGTATAGTTTTCAAAGCCCCATTTTAAGTCAGACACTACTTGTTGTTGTGCTTTTGTAGCGTTGTCTACATATAATTGAGCCGCTTTAACGGCAGTATCCCAGTTTCCTTGTAACGCTTGGGCTTGTGAAGCAAGTATAGAAGCCTGTGCCGCTATACCTGATTTTTGTATTGCGTAAGCTCTTTGTATTCTGGCGGTTTCCCCCGAAGCAAAAGCTAAATCTACACCTGGTCTATTTTGAATAGCGTCTACTGCTTGTAATTCTCTGGTATCTAAAGCCGCCATTTGTTTCTGATAGTCAGTTATTTGAGGGATTATATCTTGTATTTTTTGAAAGTTCTCTGGAGTAATCCCCCATTGTTCATAAATAGCGGTTTGTTGTGTTAATAAATCCTGTTGTGATTTAATCGCTTGGTCTTGTATTTCTTGCTGTTTTCCAAGTAATGCTTCCCACATTTTATCCCACTTACTTTGGTCATCTCCTGCTCCCGTATCGCCTCCGTTTCCTGTATCGCCTCCACCTTCACCTCCACCTTTTGCTTCTTCCGCTTTTGCGGTTTCCAATTCTTTTGTTTTCTGTTCTATCTGGGCTTTTACCATTTCTATCTGGGCATTCAAATCAGAAACATTAGCATTAACTATTGGTGCTTTGGCATTATCAGTTCCAGTTGTAGGCGTTATTGTAGTCGGTGTTATTGGTTTTGGTATTGAAGCATAGGGATTGCTTGGGTCTTGAATATATTCTACTTTTCCTATCTCTCCTGACAAACTCAAACTCTGCCCAGCATAAATCTTATTTGGGTCTGTTATATTGGGATTTAATTTCATCAAATCCGCCACAGTAGTTTTGTTCTGCTGGGCTATTTGTGAAAGTGTATCTCCACTCTTGATAAGGTATTGTGTTGTCATAGATTATTAAGTAATATTATTTACGCTTTTTATATTTTCAACTAATACATCATTAATTGTTTTAACTGATGCTATAGCAACTTCATTAACAGTTTTTACTCCAGTTATAGGCACAGTATAAGTGATAATCAACTTTGGACACAATGTTATATCATCTGAATAATTATTTGAATAAAAGTCAGGTGCTGGAGCCTTGGCATCATCTTCCGCCCCGTCCCTCAACAAGAAATTAGCTATTTCACTATGGGAAGATTGAAAATGCTGAACAAGAGTCAAAACATTCCAGCCCCACCAGCCATAAGTATCCGTTCCAGGAAGTGAAGCCCCGTTGGTAGTAGTATAATCACCGCCAGGTGCATCCCAATTACCGCCAGTATGAGCGATATTCCAAGTAGTTTCTAATTCAACCCAGTCAGTTGTTGTTAATTCATAAGCCCAATAAGTTCTGCCTATAAGAGTGGCACTGCCTTTGTTATAAAAATATAGGTTTAAAGTAGCGGCAGAAATAATAGCTCCTGTAGGCAATGAAGAAAAATCAAACTGTATTATTGACCTCGTATTGTATGATGGCGGATTATCTAAAGAACGAATTGAAAGATATGCTATACTTCCAAAACTGACATTCGGAAGTTCTTGGTAGAGAGAACTGTCAATTCCGTCTCCCTGACAATACTCTTCAAACATGAAATCACTTCCAGCATCGCTTATCCAGGTAGCCCCATTGTCATCACTATTTTCTTTGTTGCCTCCAGCATAAGTAGCGTCATCCTTATCATATCTCCAATAAAGATAATTTGGGAAATTAGTAGAGACACTAACTACGATAGCATATTTTGTAGAAGCATTGAGAATAGCGGTGCTACTCAGCGTTATTTCTCTCCATTCCCCAGCAGTGTTTGTAGTAAGAGTATCTCCGTCAGTCGTCCCGCTTGCCAATGTAGTTCCTGTCGGGTGTCCGCTTCCATCAGTTGCTTTAATGACTGCCGTAACTGTTCCAGGACCATTTACTCTATAAAGTAGTAATTTAAGACCCGTAATAACGTGAGTAACTGAAGGCGTGAACGTTTGGGCTATGATATAAAAATTAGGAGAATAGTTGTAAGCTACGCTGGCGTCATCATCTCCAGTAATATAATTCTGGTGTTTTGTTTTATTTAATTGAATTGTAAGAACTGGCATTATGTATGAGTTATGTATAAAAGCGAAGGTGTGAAATAAATACAATCGTCGCTAATCGCCCAGCCGACTGGTTGAATAACATCATCTGTTCCCGTTGGTTTTGTCTGGGTTAAAGTCCCGACTGTTGTTGATACATAAATTAAACTTGAAGTTCCTGGTCCCTTTGTCCAATCCCAGGAATCTACTCTTAATATACCGTGAACTAAAACCTTTTTGCTTCCTGTCCCTGTTTCTAAAGCCAAAGCTACGCAGGGCGAAGTAGTGGAAGCATCTGCGTCTGCTGTGTCTAAATGCCCGTCTGCCGCTAAAAAGAGCGGTGCTCCTATCCCTTCAGCATTTGTATCTACCGTCATTGTGACTATCAATCCAGAAGCGGTAAGGTTAGCGGTTGGCTCAAACTTTAATATTATATTAAAATCATTTACATCTAAGTTTCCGCCAAGTTGGGGAGTAGTGTCGTTTAATAATCCATACAGCGACTTATCGGTTATGTTCTTGATTGTTCCTACTTCCAGTTCTTGTATCATTCTTTGCCCGTCTTTCGGAATATCAACAAACTCCTTTTCTTTTGGGATAATTGGTTTCTTTTCTTCTAATAGTTTAAGCCGTCTGTCTAATTCTTCTGTCGCTAATCTATTTGATTGAGGGGTAGGTTCTGGCATATTAATTATTTATAAAATTTTGTTAAGTTATGACACTCTTTACATAAAGTAGCACCATTATTTATTTCGAATCTTAGTTTGGGATAATCTTTCCAACGATAAATATGATGAGCTTCTAAGTCTCCCCCAACCCTTCCGCAATTTAAACAACTAAAATTATCTCTTGTAAAAACTGCTAAACGCCATTTTTTGTATTCTGGAGAAGTCGCATCTCTTGGGCTAATTCCTCCTTTCCAATTATAATGGTTTTCTCCACTTATTTCTGGTCTCTTTTTTCCTAACCAATATCTATTTGGATATTTTTTGTGTATTTCACTTAATTTCCTTTTAGTCTCTTCGCTATGTTTTAATCCCACTCTTCTTTTATGTCCTTTTTTAAACCCGAACCCCTGATAAACTCCCTTTTTAAACTCTGTTTTAGGAGAAGGATGTTGCCCTTTTTCGAACCAAGTTCTACCAGTATTTCTACATTTTTTAATCAGAGATGAAGTCATAATCTATACAAATTTTTGAAAATGCTACGCCCCCAACACTCCAATTAATACAGGGTCTAAAAGAGTGGCACTCTATTCCTCCTAAATCAAACTTCTTTGATGTTATCGCCCCGTCCAAAGTATGAGAAATCACACCTGCGTTTTGTTGCGGGGTGTTAGAAGTTCCGTAATCCGTATCTAATGTTATCGTGACACTATCACTTGCCACTAATGGTTTGAAATATAATTTAATATAATTTACTCTTATTGTCTGTCCCATATCTGTATAATTTCCACGATATGTTGCTCTGGTGGAATTGCCCGATTGGGCTTTCAAAATATACTTAACTCCGTTGGTTACATCGTAATAACCTATAAAAACCGCATTATATAAAGCAGTTTTAATTGCTCCTATGCCTTCATTAGCAACATTTGGCATTCCCCAAGGAATAGTTAAAGCCATTGGTTGTCCTTCTTGTTCTTTCCCATAACTAAATATGAGATTTTCTATTCCAAATATAACCCTATTTCCAAATATATCTATTGCGTTCTGCCCTGCTTTGCCGTAGTAGGTTAAAGTCCCATCAATAGATGTTTTCATTTTCATAATCTTTTCTGTTCCGAAGTCAGTTAATTTCCTTAAAACTCCAGTAAAGTCCTTTCCCCACGTTAAAAGATATATTTCCCCGTCTTTGTTGATAGCCGTTCTTATATCATAATCGTCTACTAGTTTCCAATAAGTAGGCAAAGCAGAAATTCCGTCCCAGAAGAATATCCTTGAAGCAGTTTGTTCTGAGTGTCCGCTTGTAGCTATTTTTTTAGAAGCACAGATACCAACAAAGTTTTCTGTTGGAAATAACTTGGTAACTTCCCATCCTTTTCCCAAATCAAGTTTGTGATAATCAAGAACATCATTTGCCCCGTCATATCTGGCAACATATTGCCCGTGAGATACATATAAATAAGATTTCCATTCCATCATATCTATTGCTGTAGGTTCTAAATCATTCTTTCCAGTTGTTACATCGGTGCTAAAGAAATCAGGATTAAAGGCAGATGTTAAATCATAAGTTCCCACATCTCCTGCTGTCGCTTTCTTATAAGCATAAAAAAGATATTGTGTTCCGCTTATATTATAAATAATCATTTTATACCCTTGCGAAGCACTTGGTATAGCATAATAATAATGAGCAGACCCGTCAAAATCAGCATTAAATGCCGTATGAGTAGTTCCAGCTATATTAGTCATCTGGTAAAGATGGTTATCGTCTATAAAATACATTTTAGCTCCACTTGGGTCAAAGCACATATCAACTATTGCCCCATCTATTACTTGAGTTGCGTCATCTGATTTGGTAATTGTGCTTAAAAGCCAGCCAGGTTGAAGATACCCTGCTCCCCTATGAGGGTCTATTTCCCTGCCTTCGTGGTATGTATTAGCAGGGGCATTGCGGTCATAATATGATAATCCGCCAAGAAATTGATTGTATACTTGTTTCATATTGAAGACCTTACGCTTGGTCTAAATTTAGTTGGATAATCTCTATCTCTTTGTGAATAATAATTTTCTATGTTTTCTTGATATTCTTTTAATGATGCTCTTAAATTGTCCATTTTTTCTTTTACATAATTCTTTGATACCCCGTAATCAATAGCACACCCTACTGCTATATATGGGTGAAAATCAATGTGGAAACCAGGTTCTTCTAATATTGTCCTAAAAGCCCCTCCTCCAGTTGTCATTGTAGGGGTCGTAACGTCTCTTGAAACATATAGTTTAAGACCCGCTGTAGTAGTTACATTTCCTGCTGCTGGTGCTGGATACAATGATACATAATTACCCCTGACTTCATAGTATTTAGGAAGTCCATCTGTGCCGTAGTATTCAGACATTGAATGTTCTCTTACTTCTTCTTTTGTCATTCTGTTAAGCAAAACATATCTTCCATCACTTCTTAAAACCTCTACTCTTTGTATGCCCAAAACATTTGTTGGAATAGTATAATCCTGTTGTGCGGCTACTAAATCTTTCAAAGCAAAAGGCAAATTATTTGTTGTAGCAACATAATTTGAATCGTTAAACTCCCAACCACTCGCATTTCTCCAGATAGAATAACCGACTTTTCTACAATATATCTTAGAAGAACGAACCCAATCGGTAACTGGATATGAGGTTGTATCTGTAGCAATTTTCCCTAAAAGATATAATGTGTAGTGATAAAGTGAATCTTCTTTAGAAGTTGTGTTTAGGTAATACACTATTTTAGGCGAATTTAAGTTTCTCTAAGTTATGATTTTGATTTTAAATCCTGGATAAAACTTATGAGCCAAACTACATCTTTTGCTTTGACTCCTTTTCCTTGTATTAAATCTCTATAAACATATTTATGTAAATTTTCATAAGCAAGGTTGTCTTTTTTTGAAAAGTTATATTCTTTTTTGTTTATTCTAAATATTCTTCTTTGGTTTTCCCTTTTCTCGTTAACACTTAATTTCCATAAACAGCGATACTTCTCTCCACTAATTAATCCTTGTGCTGTTCTAATATCTGTATCACACGCTGAAGCAATGGGTTTTCCAAATAATTGGAATAGTATATCAAAGTAATGTATTCCTAAATTAAAAAGTATTCCACCTGATTTCTCCTCATCTCCTTTCCAACCATTAAAATACTTCTCATCTCTATAAACAGATATATCCATCTCTATCTCATTCATTTTCTTTACTTCAATTTCTTTTAGAAGCGGGTGATATCTTAATTGTAAAATTGTGAATATATTATCATATTGAGCCAATTCTCTTGCCTGTTTTGCGTCAATAACCAATGGCTTCTCAACTAACACTATTTTATCTAAATGTTCTTTGATATGTTGGTAATGTAAATAATTCGGGCTATTAACTACAACGCAGTCCTCTTTGGTATTGATACCTACTAATTCTCCTACTTCTTGTATCGCCTCTATATGCGTAGGCATTATGAATCCAGTGCTGGTAAGTGCAAACTTTTTAATTCTTTTTTCCTGCATAGTTATCAGTTAATTTATGACAATCTCTACATTTGGTCTAAGCTTCATTTTCTACGGCACCAGAGATTTGCCCCGTCCTCTGGAACTATATCATCTGGTATGATTTCGTGGGTAAAATACTTATCAACCATTTTCATAATTTCCTTTGGGTCTTCACCGCATTCTATAAGACATCTTGGATAATATTCAAACATTATCTGTAAATCTGGGTTTGAATTAAATGTCTTGTCTAATCCTCTTAATACGTGAGCTTCCGAACCATCTACGTCTATTTTTATAAAGTCAATCTTTGTATCTTTTAATACTTCATCTACTGGAATTGAAGGGCAATCCCATTTCTTATCTATCGGTGGCATTTTCACCCCATCTTTGTTATCCCAAGCAGCAATATTAAATGTTTTAACCCTGTCTGAATATCCATTAACTCGTATGTTTTCCGTTAAATAGGGAAACTGGTTAGGGGTTGGTTCAAACGAATATACTTTCCCTGTCTTCCCCACGCATCTTGATAATAATAAAGTGAAGTATCCTATTGAAGCTCCTATATCAACTACTGTCATTCCTTCTTTAATCTTGTCTTTGACCATTTTTGTTGTATTGGGCTCCCAAGTATTTTTTATATGGCTGACAACAGACATAACTGCGTGTATCCCTAAATCTCTTTCATATCTGTCTGGCATTAAAAACTTATGGTCTTCCATCACAAAATACCTTTTCCCTCCTATCCAAACAAAATGGTTTCCTTTCAAATAATCCTCTATAAAATCCTTGTAATTTATTCCTAAATCCATTATTTTACTTTAGTTAATATTTTTGGGTGATGCTCTTTAAGATACTGAACAATCTTTGTATATTCTTCTTCTACCCGTTCTTTCTGAAGTATCGTGTAATACATTTCTCTTAAACTGGATACTGCGTGATGGTCTGCTACATAATCCAAATGGACATAAGGTTGAAATCCTAACTTTCTTGCCCTCGCACAGAAACTCAAATCTAATCCTAATTTCTTTATTCCGTCAGTATCATATTCGTTTCTAAATGGATACTTAACTGCTTCTAACACTTTACGAGATAATATTATACATCCTGTTCCAGTAGAATCTACTGGTATCAAACCTTGTTTACTCAGATAATCTCTGCGAAACTCCATTTGTCCGTCTTTTGCTTCTTTTAGATATAACGGTAATACTTTCCCTTCTTGCATTACGAACATCAATGGAACAATAATATCTTTGTCAAAATCTACCAGTTTCATTATATTCGGAGGTGGGACAATATCACTATCTATCATCATTAAATAATCAAACTCTTTTCTTGCAAGGAACTTCTGAACTATGTGGTTTCTATTATTCTCAATCGGTTTCTTATGAGGATAAGTTATATTAATCCTATAACCTTCCTGTTGAATTATCATTGTGAGAACTTTTGTAAGTTCAGTCCTTAAACTTCCTTGATTTAGCACCGCGATATATATATTTTTTTGTCTAAGCATATTGGCGAAAAAACTTAATTAATATTTTTTGTTTATCTGTTTCATTATAAATCTCCTGTCCTCTAAATGGGTGCTCCCAAATGGTTGATATATTTGTATCGTGGACTAATACGCAATATCTTCTGTCTGGCATTCTTATCGGATTAAATACTTTTACTATATCTTCGTGGCTTTTAAATCCTTCTAAAAACTTATAGTGTTTTTCTGGGTTTAAGAAATCCTCATTTGAATACATCAGAGTATAAAACGGAGGATTGGTTGTCGGGTTCCACTCTGCTAATCTATCGTTTATGCTATAAATGTATCCTAATTGATGAGTTAATGCCGTTCTTACTTTAAATGGTTGTTCTTTTACGCTTGCTACTACTTCATCGCTATACATATCATCTGACGCTATGTTTATCAACTTTACGTCTTCTTTCCCTACTATTTCCTTTAATTCGGGCAGTGAATTAGTTAAACTATCAATTAACGCCTGTTTACTATTTTCTTTCTTATCGTCCCAGATACATATTCCATTAAAGGTCATTATCCTTCTATGAGGTATCTTGATTGTCTTAATAAGTGGATTATCCTTTTCTTCTGGTCTGAATTGAAGCCATATAACAAAATCCTGTTCTGTTTGTTTTAAAAGCGATTGTAATGTGTATTTGTGGAATAATTCTATTCTTCTCCTGAACCAATTATCTCCTCTATAACCATTCATCAATCCTAATCCTGTTGTTGGAATACTAAATATACACTGAGATTTCATACATTTAAGAAATACTCTTCCCAGTATTCTCTATTATAATTTGTTTTAATATGACAACTTCTTCCATTTTTTTCGTCAATAATTATATTTATAATCATAATGGAATACTAAAAATTATCATTTCTTTCTTAAAATTAAAATACTTGTATTA
>Ga0265594_1002426_pt1 | contig 13363 bp, 16 predicted proteins | sample saktaG_11_FD_190147 | JGI IMG/M metagenome (GOLD analysis project Ga0265594, IMG submission 190147) | Saline water microbial communities from Sakinaw Lake, British Columbia, Canada - sak_2011_5_24_80m | ecosystem: Environmental > Aquatic > Non-marine Saline and Alkaline > Saline ... | reverse complement strand
GGCGGCGTCTTTTCAGAGCCGTTCGCTCAACGGACAACAGACGGGCAAAAATTCATTTTCCCCATGCTCCTTTTTCTTTTTGCCAGTCTGTCTTGAATTTTTTGAAAAAATGATTTATTTAACAAAAAGCATTGAATAAATTAAAATAAGAATAGAACTTTTACAATAAAGTATGGATTAAATGAATCTCGGATTGCCCAATTTGTTTATCAAAAAAGATTGGTAAATAAATTGGGCTGTCCGAGAATAAGTGTTAGTGAAATCATCGGATAGCCGTTGAATAAAAGGAGGTAAAAGACAAAAACGGATAAAAAGAAAATAATTCCAGTAGTGATAGTAGCAGCGGCACTGGCAGTGATGGTAAGTATTACAGTAACACCGGCAATAGCTTGGTCAGAGGAGCCATCTTATCCTGCAAATATTTATATTGACACAATATATCCCTGGGATGATTATAATGGTGTAAGTATTCTTCTTACGCCAACGGGATGGTTAGAGGGAACTTATTGGAGTGGAGCATATATGATTGCAGGATATACAATTTCAGAGTATGAGTATTTCGCTGGATCCTGGCCATATGAGGATAGAAGTCAATTATCCATTGCCGCAGAAATTTGGTTCCATTGTCTGTATACCAATCCCACAGTAGACACTATTGATATGGGATTCGATGAATGGTGGTGGGACTAAGATATAAAAATGTATAAGGTGGTTTTCTTTTTTTTACCACCTTTTTTTATTTATAATTTTGGGCCACTATCATCAAATAACAGAAGTCTTTTTCTCCTTTCTTTAATTTTTCACACAAAGAATCATCTTTCCAAATTATAGCCATATCTAAATAACATTCTCTTTTTCTAAGAGTCAAAGTCTCAAAATCTAAAATATCCAAAGGAATTTTATCGCAAAAATAAGGGTTTTCCACAAGAGATTGACAATAAATTTGGGGAGGAATATTGTTAATAATTCCCGAAGTTTTAAGCGAGTTTAAAAATTCTGGCTGACATATTTGAGAATTATTTTTGCTTTCAGTGATTATTTTTTCTATTTCTTGTTTTGAAAAACAATAAGGAGCCGAGCCAAATTCAAATAACCCACAAATCTTTCTTAAATCAATTTTTGGTTTTTTTTCTATGAAAATAGAAGTTACCTCTTTTTCGTTAAAATTTTTGTTTTCCATTGCTGAAAAACATAATTCTTTTATTTGAGAATTTTGAATTTTTTCACAGACTTTTAAAAAGTCTATATTTTCTTTTTTTTGATAAGGAAACACAGAAGAATTTAAAGAAACCTTATTGTAAAATTTTATACTTAAGAGGTAAACAAAAGGAATGGAAATAAAAAGAAAAATAAGAAATAAAAAAGCAATTCTTATCTTTGTGGGTTTAAAAAATTTTTTGATTTTTTCTATTTTGATCATAATTATTTTTCTATTCTTATTTTAATTTATTCAATGCTTTTTGTCAAATAAATCATTTTTTCAAAAAATTCAAGACAGACTGGCAAAAAGAAAAAGGAGCATGGGGAAAATGAATTTTTGCCCGTCTGTTGTCCGTTGAGCGAACGGCTCTGAAAAGACGCCGCCGCAGGTGGCGGCGTCTTTTCAGAGTTAGGGGCGAGATGCCGCGCGAAGCGCGACAAAATCAAAAATCAGCGTCCGGATTTTGTTGAAAATAAGTTCGGATTTTGTTCAATACACACCGCTCTGGAAATCCTTGCCTTGCAAGGATTTTATGTTATTATAAAATATAAGTATATGACCAAAAAATTAATTATTATTATATCTGTTGTTGCAATAGTTTTAATTGCAATTCTTTATCAAACTGTTTTTAAGCAAGAGGAACTGGCTTTTGATTTGGTTGAAGTAATAAGAGGCGATGTTCATCAAGAAGTTTTAGAAACAGGGATGGTTACTAAAGGAGGAAAAGTAGATCTGGGATTTAAAAACAGCGGAACCATTGAAGAAATATATGTTTCTGTGGGAGATGTTGTGGAACAAGGAGAAGTTTTAGCAGAGCTTGATAATGATCAATTACAAATTCAATTGAATGAAACTCGAGCTAGTTTAGCTTCCTCCCAAGCCCAATTAAATAAATTATTAGCTGGCTCTACTACCGAAGAGATTGCTGCCGCCCAAACCACAGTAGCCAATGCTGAAACCGCTTTGACCAATGCTGAAAAAAACTTAGAAGACGTAGAACTTAAGGCTGAAGAAAATTTAGACGATGCTTATGAAGATGCTTTAAATCTTTTAGGCGATGCTTATCTTAAAATTTATAATAGTTTTAATCTGGTTGATTCAATTTTAGAAACTTATTTTTCCAAGGAAACTCAAGAAAGCAATATTATTGAAAAAAGAGTTAATGATATTCGAGTTAATATGAATCAATCTAAATCCTATCTGGACACCGCTAAATCAAATTCTACCAATGAAAATATAGATAACGCTCTTTTAGAGATGAGGATTGTTTTAGATTCTACTTTTGATGACTTAACTACTATCAGGGAAATTTCTGAATTTCCTCTTTATCATAATCCTGTTTCTTCAACTGATAAAAGCTCTTTGGATGCGCATCGGGGATATATTAATACGGCTTTAACCAATGTTGTTAATAGCCAGCAAACTATTTCCGGTACCAAGATTACCAACACTACTAATATAAACACAGCTCAAACCAGCGTGGATACTGTTCAAGGCACCCTGAAGTCTGCCCAGGATAGTTTAGCTTTATTATTAGCCAAACCTCGTCAGGAAGACATTGATTTATATCAATCTCAAGTTGACCAAGTTAAAGCCCGGGTTCAGCTTTTAGAAAATCAAATTCAAGATACTATTTTGAGAAGTCCAACTAGCGGACAGATTACAGAAATAAATAAAGAGAAAGGAGAAACAACTCAACCGGCCTCCCAGAGTGCTGTAATTTCTTTGCTACCCCTTACTCCTTTTCAAATTGAGGTTGATATTTACGAAGAAGATGTGGTTAAAGTAAATATTGGCAATTCAGTGGATATTTCTTTAGTTGCCTTTCCCGACCAATTTTTTAAAGGAGAATTAATAATAATTAGCCCTGTTGAAAAATTAGTTGACGGAGTGGTTTATTATGAAGTAAAAATTGAATTTAAGGAAATTCCAGAAAACATTAAGCCGGGAATGACAGCTGATTTAACTATTAATACGTTATCAAAAGAGAATGTTTTGGTTATTCCCGTAGACGCTGTTATTGAAAAAGAAGATAAGAAAATAGTTGAAGTTTTTAAAGATGGTTCAATTGAGGAAAGAGAAGTTGTCACTGGCTTAGAGGACAATGATGATATGGTTGAAGTTATTTCCGGTTTAGAAGAAGGTGAAAATGTAATAATACAATGACGGTAGAACCAATAATTAAATTAGAAGACATCTGGAAGATTTATCGGTTGGATAAAGTAAAAGTGGAAGCTGTAAGAGGAATAAGCCTGGAAGTTCTTCCAGGCGCTTTTGTCACTGTGATGGGTTCTTCGGGTTCAGGAAAATCCAGTCTTTTAAATCTTATAGGTTGTTTAGATTTCCCAACCAAAGGAAAGGTTTTTCTAAAAGGAAAAGATATTTCTTTGCTTTCTGAAAACCAATTAGCCCAGCTTAGGGGCAGAACCATTGGTTTTATCTTCCAAGAATTTAATTTGCTGTCTCATCTTAATGCTTTAGAGAATGTGACTTTGCCAATGATTTTTCAAAAAGTTCCCCTGGAAAAAAGAATGCAAAAAGCCAAAGAACTTTTGACAGCTGTAGAGTTAAAAGAAAGAATGTATCATCAGCCGGCTGAACTTTCCGGCGGAGAACGGCAAAGAGTAGCTGTGGCTCGAGCCTTTGCCAATGATCCAGAGTTAGTTATAGCCGATGAACCAACTGGAAACTTAGATTCAACAACTGGAAAAAAGATAATGGAATTTTTAACCGATTTTCATAAGAGACAAGGAAAAACAATTGTTGTTGTTACTCACGATCCCAATATTGCCAGTTACAGTGAAGATGTGGTTAATATTAAAGACGGAAAAATAGTAACTAATCATAAACAAGCTAATAAAGTTTTATGGAGCAAATAGAAGAATATTTTAAAATCGCTTTAAGGAACATAAAAACTAGACGTTTAAGAAGTTTGCTAACTGTTTTGGGTATTGTTATTGGTGTGTTTTTAATAATTTCCTTGCTTTCCTTAAGCGAAGGACTAAAAACAACCATTAACGAACAATTACAGGCAATGGGCGGAGAAATGATTATGGTTATGCCCGGAGGAGAGGGAGACATTCTGACTAGTTTTATGTTCGGCGGAGCCAAGTTGGAAAGGCAGGACATTGAAGCAATTGAAAAAGCAAAAGGCGTAGATAAAGTTTTAGGATATTCTTACACAGGAACTGTTGCCAGATACAGAGATGAAGCAAAACAAATTCCCATAGCTGGTCTTGATCCCTGGAAGGAAAGTTTGGATGTTTTAAGTATTTTTCAGGGTTGGAGTTTAGCTGAAGGAAGATGGCCAAGTAAAGGAAATGAGATTTTAATCGGCCAATATACAGCTAATGAAACTTTTTCAAAGAAGATAAGGTATGGTTCAGAAATGACGATAAAAGGAAAAAAATTTGAGGTAACCGGTATATTAAATTCTTTAGGAAGCCAGCAGGATGACAGTATGGTTTATATGGATATGGAGGCATATCACGATCTAACTGGAGAGAAGCCCGGGACCGCCGCTTATGCCATGGTTAAGCTTGAAGAAGGGGCAAATGAGAATGATGTTAAAGAGGAGATTGAAGCCAGTCTTGAAGAGACAAGAAAGAGAAGGGCAGGAACAGATGTGGCTGATTTTTCTGTTATTACTTCGGAAAAAATGGGAGAGATAGCCAATAATATTTTAGGCATAATTCAGATTGTTATGATTGGATTTGCCAGTATTGCCATTCTGGTGGGCGGTATTGGTATCACCAATAGTATGTTTACTTCAGTCAGAGAACGGACCAGAGAAATCGGAATTATGAAAGCAGTAGGAGCTAAGAATTCAGCCATTTTAGCCATCTTTTTAATTGAAGCAGGAATATTAGGGATTTTTGGCGGAGTGGGAGGATTATTACTCGGAAGTATTCTAGCTAAAATAGTTGATTATTATGGCCAGATTAATCCCACATTTTATTTTACAACCACCATTTCTCCCTGGATGATTGTTTTTGCTGTATTTTTTTCATTTTCTGTAGGATGTTTGGCTGGTTTTCTTCCAGCCAGAAGAGCAGCCAAACTCAAACCAGTTGAAGCTCTAAGAACCTATGAATAAATTTGCTATAATTAAATTATATGGATAATCAAAATTATAGGAAAAAATTACTAATATTTATTATATTACTTCTTTTGTTTTTTCCTCTTGGTATATTTTATCTTTGGCTAAATAGGCAAATTTTTTATAAAATAGTATCTATTTTATTATTACTTTTTGGTATATGGGGTTTCTTTTTCTCATTTATGGCTCTGACCAAAATTTTACCAGAATTCGCTGAGATAGGATTAGTTGAGATACCTTCTTACGTAACTGTATTTTTATATATTGTTCTTTTGTTTTATTTATGCCAGATTATATTTAGTCTTATAATTAATAAGAAGATGAATTCTTTGCCCGAGTTTTCAAAAAAATATTTTAATGTGGCTATGGCAATCTTAATTATAGGTTCAATTATAATTCCTGCTATTATGATTTCTATTATAGCTATTAGCATTACAATACGGATGTATAATTTTATCGGTACAGCAGTTTAGTTAAATCAAATATCTTTACTAAAATTACCAAGATTGCTTGTCTTGGTTTTTTGTTATGTTAAGATAGTAAAATGAGTTTAATAGATTCTTTAATTGCAGAGGGTTGGCTGAAGACGCCGAGGATTATTGAGGCCTTTAGAGATGTTAAAAGAAAGGATTTTTTGCCTCCGGGTAGCGAGAGCTTAGCTGAGCTAAATGAAGCTTTGCCTATTGGTTACGGACAAACAATTTCCCAGCCATTGACTGTGGCTTTTATGCTGGAGAAACTGCAGCCTATGCCGGGTGATAAAATCTTGGATGTTGGTTCTGGCTCTGGATGGACAACAGCCCTTTTGGCTCACATTGTTGGGCCAAAAGGCAAAGTAATAGCTTTAGAGATTATTCCCGAGCTTTTTGAATTTGGTAAAAATAATGTGGCAAAGTATAATTTTGTGGAAAAGGGGATATGCGAGTTCGTTTGCGCTGACGGATCCAAAGGGTATCAGCGGGAAGCGCCGTTTAATAAAATTTTGTGTTCAGCTTCAGCCCAGGAAAAAATTCCTCAAGCCTGGAAAGAGCAGCTTAAAATAGATGGCAGGATTGTTACGCCGATCAATTCTTCTATCTGGCTTTTGATTAAAAAAGGGGACAGGAAATTTGAAGAACAGGAATTTCCGGGCTTTGTATTCGTTCCTTTAGTTGAGAAGTAAAGCACTTGCGAACAAGTAATCTCACGATCGTGAGATTACTTTTGTATCCTCTGCTAGTCATTGACAGATTTTATATCGTATGTTATAATAAAGATGTTGAAAAAAGATAAGAAATTTACGTAATACTCGAAAACCCTTGACAGATTTGAGTATGTGTGATATAATACAGGTGTTAAAGAATAAAGATAATTTCTTTGATAATTAAATAATAAATTAAACAAGAGGAGAGAGTAAATAGTCATTGTTAACAGTGACTTTTATAAGTCACACTGACCACAGTCCCGACTCTCTCCGAGAGCCGGGACTATTTCATTAAAAGCACATTGAAATAAAAATTAAATATTGAAGATTTCCAGGTGGTTGAATTGTTTGCCAGCGCAAATAATGTTGGCAGATAGTTTAACCATCTGGAGAGAGAAACTCTGTGATGGATGGTTTTCCTCGCTATTGCGTTTTGACCCGTATTAGGGGATTGCCCAGCAAGAGTGTTGGTGCAATAGGAGGAAAAAGAGATGGATCAAGTGTGGGAAATGTCGGCGGCCAACGACTTAAAAATGCGGCCATACGAGGCTGTTGCAGATTCGTCTACCAAAATAAGGATGGTCGCGCTGCGACCAAACCATAGGATATAGGAGCGAAAAAATGGAAGAAAGAGATACGTCCAAGTCCTTCAAGAAGGGGTACGGACAGGTCTTAAGGAAAAGGAAGGTTGTGGAGCTAGATCAGAGTATAGTGAACAACCTTTTCAGGTTGTCTCACAGTGGTAGGCGAATGCAGGCCTACACGATTAAGCAAGTGAACTCGATGAAGAACTGCCCGGTGTTGTACTTCCCGAAGGAGCACACGCCGGTGGCAGGTGGCGTATACTTTGTGCTTATTCAGGAGGATGCTCGGATCCTTCTGAAACGAGGGGACAGTATGTACAGTGGACTAAGTGTACAGGGAGAGATTCTTCGCGCAATTGAGCGCGGAGACACAGAGTTTCAGGAATTCGTGAACGAGAAACAAGAGTTTCTTGACGCGATCAAGGACTACAGAGAAGGAAGTGATCTCGGAAGAGCGTTTATGCTCAATCGAGCAGCGGGAATAACTCTTGTTAAACCTCTTCATGAGGTTTTAGAAGAGTTAGTGCGGTCAGGCCGAATACCACCCTACGGGAGACGGATGACAGTTCGGTGCTATCCGATCGAAGCGACAAAGCAACCAACATGGAAGATGTGGCTGCTTTCAGGGAAAACCCGGCACTGTATAACGACGTCGGGTGAAACAGAGACGAATTTCAGTATTCCAGCCGAAGCGATTGTCATAGACGGAGAGTCAGAGAGTGCTACAGGAGCACACGGTGAGGTTTTCAAGATAGTAATAGCGGAAAGAGAAACGACAGTAAGGGTTAGTGAATACAGGGTGAGCTGTAAAGGAAACCCAAGAGAATCACATGAGGAGGTGATTCTCGATGGCAGTCAGTAAACCGCCAGCGGGGACTAAGTTCTGTTTCGAGTTTTTCAGAGACGAAGGCGGCAGATTACGTTGCCGTTGCAGAGAACTCGGAATAGTAAAACCAGTGGAGAAAGCGGACGGTAGCAAACGCTACAAGTTCGCGAAAGTATTCAGTATCCCAACCGAACTTTGGTTCGGGACAAAAACAGCATGGCGACTACAACTTGCCCAAGAGGGTGAGACAGTGGGGGGAGTGGCGCAATGATTGCTCTTGGAGAAGTTGGTGAGAATTTTCTCACCAACGATGAGGGTTACAATAAGACAGCGAGAGGTAGTGAAGAGGATGAAACGGTTCAACCGTTTCATAAGACATTCTATAGGAAGGGGAGTTTTCCCCACGACGTGGCAGTACGAATAGCAAAGGAAGTCAAAAACGGTGCCGATAAGGCACCACTAAAGTTAATCGAGTCCCGCTGCTGGACAGCGGACGAACAGTTTCAGGCATTGCGTTTTTTCTACAAGTGTGTCGCGAGAGAAAGCGGCGACGAAGAAGCAGTAAAGGCAATGGGAGGGCATCAATATAAAGTCCTCACAGAGAACGAGAAGAACGAGATAGTTCGTTTACGCCTCATGGGAAAAACCCAAGAGGCAATCGCAGAAGCAGTCGGACGGCACATCTCAACCGTCCACTACTTTCTCGTGCGAGTAGGACAGCACTCGCCGAGGAAAACACCGAGAAAAAAAATTTAATTTTTTAAAGGGAGTTGAGTTGACACTCATTCGCTCATGCTCCCTTCCTATTTTTAAGCCCATAAAGTTTTTTGTGAGCTTAAAAATGTCCCTCACGGGAGTGAGAGGTAAGACAGTTCTTTGAGAAAAATTAAATATTGAAGATTTCCAGGTGGTTGAATTGTTTGCCAGCGCAAATTATGTTGGCAAATAGCTTAACCATCTGGAGACGAGGTTATAGTCGCATTGGCGATGCTGATGACTCTAAGAAGGATGGTTTTCATTCTTATTAAAAAAGATTAGGAGGTGATAAGAATGGATAAAAAATCAATAGCAATAGCAGCATTGGCGTTAGTAGTGATAGCACTATTTTCATTGCTGACACATCCTACAGTAGTCAAGGAACCGATGAGACTAAATCTTTACGAGGGGCAGGCGATACCCCTTGATGAAAATTTAGTCTTAGTCTTCGAAGAAACAGGGAAGAGTGGCTTGAGAAGAAGCCCGTTCGAGTTAGCCATATATAGTACTTCGTCAAATCACTGGATTATTTTAGAACACGCTGACGGAACGAAAGAAAAACTTCGTTCCGCAAAAGTAGAGCGCGTTTGGAACACCTCAATGACGGGCGATGATAGAGTATGGCTAGGGATGACTGAGATGAACATAGTTATCGAAAACACAGTTATAGACGCATCTTCTGAAGGATTTCGGGGATGCGTCACCGTGACGATCCGCTATGTATAATTATAATATTTTTGGGGGAGGGATTAACTTATTTTCCTTACCCCTATATTTTTAAGCCCAGAACTTAGATTGTGGGTTTAAAAATACCTCTCACGGGAGTGGGAGGTAAAAGAAGCCAGAAGTGCTTTCGTTTTCCGAAAACTCTCTCCTCATTCCTTATTTTTAAGGAATAGGAAAACGAAAGCACTTCTGGCTTCTTTATTTTAAAACCGCGCTCCGAGAGGAGCGCGGTTTTTGTGATACGTTTTTATAACGCAATTTTGATGACGTAAGTTGTGTCTAAAATTTCTTATCTCTTCGTTTCTTCCAGCATTCCCTACAATAGATAGGTCTGTCTGGAGCTGGTTCAAAAGGAAGCTCGGTTATTTCAGCTCCGCAATCAGAGCATTTCCAATTTCCTTTGATCATTGGTCGAGGAGCAAAATCTCTTCGTCCTTCGTCATTATTTTTTTTGAAGTCCATAACGATTTAATTTTTTAAATAAAAAACGACCTTTGCGTGACTGTTAGTCGCTATTACTTTGGAGATTTAAAATAAATTACGACTTAAGCCTAAATCCATTGTAATAAATGTCATTGAAAAAGTCAATAGAAACAGCTATAATTAACAAAATGAAAAAGTTTCTCATCTTCTTAATTCTGTTTTTAGGCATAATGATCCTTGTCTGGCAGGGCCTTTTTTCGCCGGTACGGGCAGACTCTTTTGAAAATAAAGTCTTTTTTATAGATAGGGGAGAAAACCTTTTCAGTATCGCCCAAAATTTAGAAGAACAAGAATTAATTAAGAATAAACTTGCTTTTGGATTATATGTGATGAGTAAAAAAAACCAAAAAAATCTTAAAGCTGGCTATTACTTGCTTTCTCCTTCTATGAATGTTTCAGAAATTACTGAAAAAATAGTTTCCGGAGATATCTACAAAATTAAAGTAACTATCCCCGAAGGATATAATGTAGAGCAGATAGATGAAAAATTAACCAAGGAAGGATTGATTGAACAAGGTGAAATTTTAAATTTGGGTGAAGAAGGTTTTATGTTTCCGGATACTTATTTTTTCTCTTATGGCGTTAGCGCCGAAGAAATAATTGAAATTCTCATAGATAACTTTAATAAAAAAATAAACGCAGAATTAATAAATGAGATTGAGGGGCAAGACAAAATTGTTTCTGAAGTAATTATTATGGCTTCTCTAATCGAAAGAGAGGTAATTACTTTGGAAGACAAAAAACTGGTTTCCGGGATTTTGTGGAAGAGATTAGAGAACAGAATTCGTTTGCAGGTTGATGCTGAACCTGGAACCTATGACTATTTCGGGCTTCCTTCTGCGCCTATTTGCAATCCCGGGCTTGACAGTATTGAAGCGGCAGTCTATCCTAAAGATAGCCATTACTGGTATTATTTATCTAATTCAGATAAAGAAACCATTTTCAGCCAGACATTGGCTGAACATAATGAGAATATAAAAAAGCATTTAAATCATGACTAATAAAATAGCAATGATTATAGCCCATAGAGATTTTAGAGACGAGGAATATTTTATTCCCAAGCGTATTTTTTTAAATAGCAACTTTGAAATAATTACTGTTAGCGAAAACAACGATAAAGCCATAGGCATGCACGGAGGCGAAGCCAAGATAGACCAGATTGTAGAGAATATGATTGTTGATGATTTTGATGCGGTTTTGTTTATTGGCGGAGCCGGAATAATGGATAATATAGACAATCCTTATCATCATAGAGTAGCCAGGGAAGCAGTAGAAAAAGGAAAAGTTTTGGGAGCAATTTGCGTGGCGCCAATGATTCTGGCAAAATCCGGGGTTCTAAAAGATAAAAAAGCCACAGTCTGGTCAAGTCCTATGAATAAAAATCCAATCAAAGTTTTAGAAGAGAACGGAGCCATTTTCGAAGATGAAGCTATAGTAGTAGACGGGAAAATAGTTACTGGCAACGGACCAATGGCAGCTGACCAATTTGCCCATATTGTATTAGAGGTATTGACAGGAGATAAGTAATTCGTATAATTAAAGATACCGCAGACAGCAGGCCCATTCTTAAGTCCTGCCGAGGTAAAAATGTTTTTTATGTTGTCTGCGGAAGCAGATTTTTTTATGCCAAAGACAAAAGAACAGAAAAAAGAAATAGTTCAGGATCTGAAAGAGAAAATAAAAAAGCAGAAATCAATTGTTTTTGTGGACTTTTCTGGTTTAAAAGCAAAAACCATTAACGAAATAAGAAAAAAAATGAGGGAAAACGATTCTGAATTCAAAGTGGCTAAAAAAACCCTTATGGAAATAGCTTTGGGGAATAAAGAAATAAAAGATTTGCAGGGTGAGATTGGAATTGGTTTCGGCTTTAAGGATGAAGTAATGCCTTTTAAGATTTTAGGCGATTTTAGCCAAAAAGAAGAAAATTTAGAGTTGCTTGCCGGCTTGATAGGAGAGGAGTTTGTGGACAAAGAAAAAGCAGTTGCTATTTCCAAACTGCCTGGCAGAGAAGAACTTTTAGCCAGAATGGTGGGAAGCGTCAGCGCTCCTATTTCAGGACTTGTTAATGCTATGCAGGGCAATATCCAAAATTTAGTTTATGTATTAACTGCAATCAAAGGTCGCTAAATTAAAAGTTAAAAATGAAAAATTAAAAATTATGGCTGAAGAAGAAAAAAAAGAGGAAATTAAAATACCAGAGAAATTTAAGAATATCGTCCAAGAAATAGAAAAGATGTCTGTTTTGGATTTAGCGGAATTGGTTAAGATTTTAGAAAAGAAATTTGGCGTGAGCGCAGCAGCTCCTGTAGCTGCCGTTCCGGCAGCCGCATCTGCTGAAGCTCCTGCCGAGGAAAAATCAATTTTCAACGTTGAGCTTACTGCTATTGGAGAAAAGAAAATAGAAGTGATTAAAGCGGTTAAAGATATTACCCAGAAAGGATTGAAAGAAGCCAAGGATTTAGTTGACGCTGCCGCCAGTTCTCCCCAAATGGTTAAGGAGAATGTTAAAAAAGAAGAAGCAGAAGAAATTAAAAAGAAAATAGAAGCAGCTGGCGGAAAAGTAGAACTGAAGTAATCCACAGATGTGGAAAACTTTCTATTGACCCCTGTCATTGATTTGAGGTAGTATGAAATTACCTAAAAATTTATTTAGAGGAGGACTAAATAAATAATTTCGTGTTTTTTGGAGAGGGTCAAAACAAAAAAATATCTAATTTAGACGATAAAGAACTTCTTTATTTTTAAGAATAAAGGGGTTTTTTATTTTTTAACAATAATGAAAGGTCGCCTTGGCCGAAATTCTCTGCCAGTAATTAGAAAACCACGGCCAAGTGATTAAGGCAGAGAAAATAGAATAGAAACAAAATTAAAAATATGACTAAAAAAATTTTATTAGGTTTAGGTACTGTAGCTATTGTAGTAAGCGGTGTAGCTGTGATGTCAGCTTTTGAAGCTCATATTATCAATGTCACAGCTCAAATTGAGAATGCCTTGTCTGTTACTCCAGACGAGATAATGTTCGGCACTGTTTTTCCGCAAGAGCATCTTTTCCGCAACCTTAAAATCGGTTTAAGCGAGTCTTTTATCTTGGAAGACCGCGCCGACGATGTGAAATACACTATTGTCCAAAAGCCAAAATGCTATAACGGAACAGAATATTATCCTGTTGATCCTGTGACTCATGGATGCAGAGAGGGAGATGAATTACCACTTTTATGTCCTTATGTTTCTCTTACTCCTGACGACGCAGAAGATACAAATCTTCCAGCTTTTCATCAAGGATGTGGAGAAGCTAGCGGTACTTTAACCAAATCAAAAGGAGATGAAATAGATGAATGGATTATTGACTTGGCTGTTCCTTGTTTTGAGGGTCAATGTGATCAGGGTTATTATGACTGGGTAAAGAATATTAATTGCCAGGCTGATCCTTGGGTATTTGACTTACCAATTGGCGACGAGCACAAAATTTTCGGCTGCGATTTGTGGGTGGAAGTCAACGGCGTTT
>Ga0265594_1002423_pt1 | contig 13372 bp, 9 predicted proteins | sample saktaG_11_FD_190147 | JGI IMG/M metagenome (GOLD analysis project Ga0265594, IMG submission 190147) | Saline water microbial communities from Sakinaw Lake, British Columbia, Canada - sak_2011_5_24_80m | ecosystem: Environmental > Aquatic > Non-marine Saline and Alkaline > Saline ... | reverse complement strand
GAGTGCTTCGGCGCCCTGGCTTATTTTCCTGTTCGGTTATTTTCCCTTTTTCGTGGTTTCTTACTGGGTCTTTGATATGGAGACCGTTAAGAAAAAGGCCATTACAGTCGGCGCGATCTACTCTTTTAACTTTTTACTGGTCGTGGTTTTCGGGATCATTTTACATTGGATCTGATGAGGGGATAATCCAGGTGCATCCGGATGGGTAATCGCCAGAGGCCCAAATACCCGATCGCCTGAAAAACGACGAAAATCGTTTCTGATATTATGAATGGCGGGCTTCACCGGATCGCCGGAAGGGAAAGCAGTTTCACGGAAAGCGATGATGCTAAAAGATTTGGCTATCCGACAAATGACAATAACGGCAAGGCGGATCCTGACCGATGGAGCCACGCGTTTTCTTTTTACGCAACCCGCAGCTGTCGTGATTCCGCAAGTTCGTAAAAGCAGTCTCTATATTCACATTCCCTTTTGCCGGCATTTATGTCCGTATTGTCCCTACAATCGAATCCGTTACGACGACGCCCTGATCAAGCCGTTTGTCGATGCTCTTTTCAAAGAGATCGCGTACTATCGCGAGCGTCTCCCCGGGCTGGAGGTCGCTTCGGTCTATTTCGGCGGCGGGACACCGACAGTATTGGATAGCTACCTAGGGCGCATCATCGATACCGTTCAGCAGGCCTTCCCGGACCACGGCCCGCTGTGCATTGAAACCAATCCGGGCGATCTGACTCGTGAGAAGGTTGAGCATCTGAAATCCTGGGGAGTAGATGCACTCAGTCTGGGTGTGCAAAGTTATCAGCCGCAATTTCTCGAGCTGCTGGGCCGGGCTTATGCGCCGAATACAATCGACCGGGTTTTAGAGTGGGTTGAAGCAGCCAATTTTCCAACTGTCAATGTCGATATGTTATTTGCCCTGCCGGGGCAGACGATCGAGCATCTGGCAGGAGACCTCGCCCGGATTTTAGCGCATCACGTGGATCAGGTGACTGCCTATCCCTTATTCACGTTTCCCTACAGTTCGATCGGTGCCTACCAAAAAATCCGGCAGGTGAGCATGCCGGACCTGGCGACCCGCAAGAAGATGTATTACTTTCTTTACGACTACCTTCACCAAAACGGATTTCGGAGAGTCTCCGTCTGGTCGTTCCAACGGAACTGCGAGGCGCCCCGCTATTCCTCAGTCACCCGTGAGCGCTATATCGGTTTCGGACCGGGTGCCGGTTCCTACTATGAGTCGCTGTTTACACTCAACACATTTTCCGTACCGGAATATATCTCTGCGATTCAAGAGCGCGGACAGGCGATCGCGCTGGAGATGCCGTTCACACGCCGCCTGAGCATTCTCTATGATTTTTACTGGCGCATTTATGATACCCGGATTCCCTTTGACCGAAAACTGCAAAACACACGCTATTCTATTCGAGGAGACGGACGATTATTCTTTTTAATAATTCTGGGTTGCTTACTCGGCCTAGTCACGAAAAAGGCGGATCATTTCTCACTTACCCGTCGGGGTGCGTTTTGGGTTCACTGGCTGCAGAACCATTTTTCCCTGCGCTACATCAATACCATCTGGACGGTAGCCAAAGAGACGGCCTGGCCTCGGAAAATCGGATTTTGAGGAGCGTCAGTTCGGACCACTTTTCCCCGAATCTGAAACCGGGAATAAACCCAACAGGCGTGGCCGGTGTGAAAAAAGGTTATTGTTTTCGTCAGGAAAGTATAAATTTGAATACGAGAAAAACAGGACGTAAGGCATGATCAATCGAAAGAGACTATTCTGCATTAAAATCTTGATTGTTGGCGGACTTTGTACGCTAGGAATATTCGGGCAGTCACCTAAATCACCCGTAACAGTAATTCTGCAGTGGTTACCGCAGGCGCAGTTTGCCGGCTTCTACGCCGCTCAGGAAAAGGGAATCTATGATCGATACGATCTGGAAGTCGAGATCTTATCGGGTGGTCCGACCGTTTCGGTCGCGGATAACGTTGAGAGCGGCCGGGCGCAGTTCGGAACTTTCTTCCTGATGAATGCCATCAATCGCAAAGCCGGAGGCATCGAGCTCGTCAATATCGCCCAGGTTTCCCGACGCTCGGCTCTGGCACTGATCGCCAGGAAGGGCAGTGGGATTCAGACCGTTCAGGACCTTAACGGTAAAAAGATCGGATTGTGGAAAGAAGATTTTCAGGATGTTCCGATGGCGTTTTTTGAGGAAAATCATCTGAATGTGAAGATCATCCCGATCCAGACCGGCCTGAGCCTGTTCCTGCACGGCGGCACGGACCTTACCAATGTGATGTGGTACAACGAGTACCACACGTTAATGAACTGCGGGTTAAATCCAGACGAACTGGTCACTTTTTTCATGAAGGATTACGGATTCGATGTGCCGGAGGACGGCATTTATTGCCTCGCGTCATACCATGAAGAGAACCCGGATTTATGCCGCCGTTTTGTCGAAGCTACGATGGAGGGCTGGAGCTATGCCTTTCAACATCCCGATGAGATTCTGCCGATCGTCATCGAATACATGAAAGCCGCCCATGTTCCCGCCAATGTGGCTCATCAGCGCTGGATGCTGGCCCGCTGGCAGGATATTATTCTTCCCGATGGCGCGTCCGTCATCTCGACCAATCTGGAACGCGAGACGTACGAAAAAGCCGCCGACATTCTAGTAAAGCACGCCAAAATTCAACGAATTCCGAAATACGAGGAATTCTACAAACCGGTTGGTAAGTATGCTCAAAAATAGATCGTTACGATTCAAACTGAACCTTTATATCTTAACCGGGACTATTCTGGTGGCCCTGGTGATATTCTCCTATTATTACTCGATATCACGGCGCTTGTTGCTGGACAATGTCGAAGAGACCGCCCGTCATCTGACGCTGGAAACCGTCAACCAGGTGGAAAGTGTTTTCCGTTCGTCGGGCAAAATCCCGGAGAATCTGGCCTGTGTAATCGAAATGTCCCAGGTCGACGAAAAAGGTCTTCTGCGCTTTCTGCGTGAAGTGGTAAACCGTAATGACGAGGTTTTTGGTTCGACCGTCAGTTTCGAACCCTATGCCTTTTTTTCGGATCGGGAGCGCTACGGACCCTATTATTTCAAGGGCGACAATGGGTTGGAATTCGCCAGTCTGGCCGATCCGACATATAACTATTTTTTGCGGGATTGGTACCAGATCCCCAAAGAAATCAAGCGACCAATCTGGTCGGAACCCTATTTCGACGAAGGCGGTGGGGATATCGTAATGGCCACCTACTCGGTGCCCTTTTATTGGGATAAAGACGGCGAACACCGCTTCAGGGGCATTATCACCATTGATATTTCGCTCGAGTGGTTACAGCACATATTCTCGCAAATAACGATTTATCAAAGTGGATACGGCTTTTTAATTTCGCCCAGTGGAAAATACCTGATTCATCCCCAGCAGGATTTCGTCATGAACGAGAGCATCTTCGACGTAGCCGAAGTCAACAACGACCAATCTCTGCGCGAGGTCGGACGGTCGATGGTACGCGGGCAGACCGGTTTTATGAACATTACCGACCCTGTCAGCGGCCGGGATTCCTACCTCTATTTTGCGCCTTTTCCTTCCAGCGGCTACTCAATGGGAATCGTAATCCCTAAAGTCGAACTCTACGCGGATATGGCCCGCCTGAACAAGGTGATAGCCGTGATTGGCGCCGTCGGATTGCTGGTTCTGTTCGGGGTGATCTCTTTTATATCGACCCGCATTACCAAACCGATGCGTGAACTGTCCAAAGCTGCGGAATATATCGGGCAGGGTGACTTTTCGGCGCCGTTGCCGGCTATCGAAACCGGTGATGAAATCGGGCACCTGACCGCCTCCTTCGGACATATGCAGCAGGCTCTGAAAGAGTACATCGCGAATCTTAAAGCCACCACGGCGGCGAAAGAAAAAATCGAGGGCGAATTGCGGATTGCCCACGATATTCAGATGAGCATCATTCCGAAAACCTTTCCGCCGTTCCCGGACCGTTCCGATCTGGATATTTTCGGAATTCTGGAACCGGCCAAAGCCGTTGGCGGTGACCTCTACGATTTCTTTTTACTGGATGACGACCACCTCTGCGCGGTGATAGGCGATGTCTCCGGCAAAGGCGTACCGGCATCACTCTTTATGGCCGTGACGCGAACGCTGCTGCGTGCTAAAGCGATGAACATGAAAGGATTGACTCCCGGCAAGATCGTGGCAAGCATGAACAACGATCTCTGCACCGACAACACATCGGCCATGTTTGTGACTTTTTTCCTTCTGATCCTTGATTTGAGGACGAGCGAGATTCAATACTGCAATGCCGGGCATAATCCGCCTTTCCTGATGACCCATGACGGCCAACTCGAATCGATAGCCGAACTGCACGGATTGCCGCTGGGCATCATAGAGGGCGAAGCCTACGGCACTGCCACTAAACGTCTGCGTCCCGGCGATAAGATTGTCCTGTATACGGACGGCGTGACCGAGGCCGAGAACGTTGAGCAGCAGCTGTTTGAAGAAAATCGCCTGGCTGCGGTTTTACGTGAACTGGGGGGCAAGGCCGACGCCAGGACCGTCACGTTGAGAATCAAGGAATCGGTGACGGAGTTTGTCGCCGGCGCCGAACAATCGGATGATCTTACCCTGCTTATCCTGAGTCACCTGGGACCGGCGAAAGATGTATCTGCATAAATCGTTCAACATTCTCAGAATGACTTAGCACGACAAATCAGACGGCGGCGAATCCGATAAATATGTGCGGACATAGACATCTTTTTGTTTTAAAGCACATTCCTGTTCGAACTTTCCAAAATTGCCATTTTGATAATGCTACGAAAGCCTTATATTCTATATGAGGTATTAGCAGGAATGTAAGACTGATTATATTCCTGCTGATTGAAGGCACAGCCGGGTGATATTATTTCAGAGTGAAAAAGAGAATCAGCCCAAAAGCGGGGAGAGAGTCCAAAAATTGGCCCAGCAGCAGGCTTTCGAATGGTTGCCCGCTTTGGAGCGGTCTGCGTTACTGTACAAACCGCTGAATGAATTGGGAAAGTATAATTAAAGGGGTGAATATGTCGAAGTTATCCAAGAGATCCGTATGGCTGGTAGTTATCGGTGTCATCGTCGTGGTTATGGTGATATTGCGCGTTTTCCATATCTTTCCGCCGCCAGCCACAAACGAGCTGGCCGGCACAATCGGCAATGTCGAAAAGGTGGACCGCTTTCGCGGGAAGCAGATGACAATAAAAGATATTAAATGCGACAATCCTGGAGTAACCCAATTCGTGCAGAGCGCGGAATTCCAGAATTTGCTTAAAGATGAAAAATTTCGGGCAATATTGAAAGATCCGGATAGATTTGAAAAGCTTGCCGCGTCAGTACAGAAGAATCAGGATTTCCAGCAGCTCCAGGAAGGATTGACGAATCAGGATTTCCAGCAGCTTCAGGAAGTCTTAAAAGGCCAGGATTTCCAGCATTTCCAGGAAGTCGTGAAGAGCCAGGATTTTCAGCATCTTCAGGAAGTCCTAAAAAGCAGTCCCCAAGCATTCAAGTACAACCAGGATTTTCAGCAGCTTCAGGAAGTTTTAAAGGGTCAGGATTTCCAGCATTTTCAGGAAGTTGTGAAAGGCCAGGATTTTCAGCATCTCCAGGAAGTTTTAAAGGGCCAGGATTTCCAGCATCTCCAGGAAGTTGTGAAAGGCCAGGATTTTCAGCATCTTCAGGAAGTCTTGAAAGGCCAGGATTTCCAGCATCTCCAGGAAGTCTTAAAAGGTCAGGATATCCAGCATCTCCAGGAGGTCTTGAAAGGCCAGGATTTTCAACATCTGCAGGAGGTTGTGAAAGGTCAGGATTTTCAACATCTGCAGGAAGTGTTGACGAGTCAGGATTTCCAGCATCTTCAGGAAGTTATGAAAGGCCAGGATTTCCAGCATCTTCAGGAAGTCTTGAAAGGCCAGGATTTCCAGCATCTTCAGGGAGCCTTGAAGGGGCAGGATTTCCAGCATTTGCAGGAAGCTTTAAAGGGGCAGGATTTCCAGCATTTACAGGAAGCCTTGAAGGGCCAGGATTTTCAGCATTTACAGGAAGCCTTGAAGGGTCAGGATTTCCAGCATCTCCAGGAAGTCTTAAAAGGCCAGGATATCCAGCATCTCCAGGAAGTCTTAAAAGGCCAGGATTTTGGGTATCTTCAGGAAGTGTTAAAAGGTCAGGATTTTCAGCATCTCCAGGAGGTGCTCACGAGCCAGGATTTCCAGAGTCTGGTAGAGAGTAAAGATTTCCAAAACTTGATAGAACCCTAAATCATCCATTTCCGTCAGGATTAAGTGAGGGCAAAAAATTGACGATATTTATTGTCGACAGGCGATTTATAAGTAATTTCTTTGTCTTCATTTTAGTGGCCCTCATTGGGCTGAATGTCGCCAGAGCTCAGAAACTTCAGCAACTCCGGACTGAGGACCTGAATCTGATTTATTACAGTAATGCGCATGGCTATATCGTTCCCCATCTGGCGCGCTGTTTTACCAATACGCGATACTATTATCAGGATTTCTGGCATTGGCGGCGCTCTGAACCGGTGACTATTTTTTTGCAGGATTTCGGCGATTGGTGCAATGGTGGCGCGACGGCCGTTCCACGCAATTTAATCTTCATCTCCATCTCTCCATATCTGTATGTATTTGAAACAGGGATGGCTAACGAACGGATGAACCTGTTAATGAATCACGAACAGGTGCATCTGATCGCGATGGACCAATGCAGCAATCGTGAACGCCTGTGGCGTAAGGTATTCGGTTCGAAAATCCAGCAAACCGCACAAAATCCGATCTCGATGCTGTATGCTTATCAGACGACGCCGCGCAAGTTTGCGCCGCGCTGGTACCACGAAGGTATTGCCGTATTTATGGAAACCTGGATGAGTGGGGGCATCGGTCGTGCCCTCGGAGCCTATGATGAAATGGTCTTTCGCACGATGGTGCATGACTCCAGTTACTTCTACCATGTGGTGGGGCTGGAATCGGAAGGCACCGCGATTGATTTCCAGGTAGGTGCGAATTCCTACCTCTACGGTGCCCGCTTCTTTAATTATCTCGCCAATCAATACGGGCCGGAGAAACTGATTGACTGGATCAATTACCGGCAGGGCAGTGAGCGCTACTTTTCACGCCGGTTCCGCCAGGTGTACGCAGCTCTGCTATCGGATGAATGGTCGCGCTGGATCGACTTCGAGAAAAAGTGGCAGAACGAAAATATGGAACGTATCCGTAAGAATCCGGTGACGGAATTCCGGCCGATCCTCAAGGATAAAATTCTTGGCAGCGTCTCCCGGTCTTTCCTCGATCCCGACAAGAATATACTGTATACCGGGGTGAAATATCCCGGGCAGATTGCCCATATCGCTGCGATTGACCTGACGAGCGGTGAGAGCCGTAAAGTGTGTGAGATTAAAGGCGCATCCACATATTACACGACCAATTTGCTTTATGATAAGGAGGAGCAGCGACTCTTTTTCACGACGGATAATTACAGTTATCGGGATCTGAACGTCGTCGATATCGCGACCGGAAAAGTGGGTCGGCTGATTACCGATTCGCGGGCCGGTGATTTAGCGATGAATCCGAATGACAAGACTATCTATGGTGTTCGCCATGCCAATGGCGTCTCAACTCTGATTCAAATTCAGGCACCGTATAGGGATTACAAAGCACTCTACGCTTTTCCCTATGGTACCGATCTCTATGATTTGGACGTCTCTCCCGATGGGCTGTACATGACAGGCGCATTGACATTCGTGGATGGGAACCAGAAGCTGGTGCGTTTTAAGATCGCTGATCTCGAGCAGTATAAAGGCGATTACGAAGAAATTTTCGACTTTCAGACAAATTCACCCGCCAACTTCGTATACTCGCCGGATGGGCGCTATATCTACGGCACTTCATACTATTCCGGCGTATCCAATGTCTATCGTTACGATTTTGACCTGAACGATATGTCGATTATGACCAACGCTGAAACGGGCTATTTCAAACCGCTTCCGCTGAATCGGGATTCGCTGATCGTCTATCAGTACACATCCAAAGGATTTATACCGGGATGGATCGCGGATACGACCATTCAGGATGTGGCTGCGATTCGGTTTCTGGGGCAATCGGTTTATGAAAAATTTCCGCAGGTTGCGGATTGGCATCCCGGGAATCCCGGCGATATCGATCTGGAGAGTGAAATCGTCTATAAGGGAAAGTATAAAAGTCTGCGAAATTTGCATCTGACGGCTGCCTACCCCGTTGTTGAAGGGTACAAGGATAGTCCCGCCTTGGGCTATTTCTTTCAGATTACCAACGATATCGGATATGATGGTTTGGCTGCTACGATTTCCTATTCGCCTTTCGGTGACTCTCTGACCAATAAAGAGCGTCTTCATGTGGAACTCTCCCTGCGGCACTGGCGCTGGGAATTCCTGGCCAAGTACAATCCGGCGGATTTTTACGATCTCTTCGGGCCGACCAAGAGCAGCCGCAAGGGCTATTTCCTGGGTATGGGTTATGACCGCAACCTGATTTTTGATGAGCCGCGCAAGATGGATGTTAACCTGCGTCTGGGCGCCTGGGGCGGACTGGAAACCCTGCCGGATTACCAGAACATCGCGACAAGCTTCGATCATTACTTTTTCAGCAACGCCACCCTGACGTATGAATATGTCGAGAGGTCGCAAGGGGCAGTTGACGGTGAGAAGGGCTACGACTTTAGTCTGTATTCTCTGAACAATTACGTCAACGGGCGCATTTTCCCACGGACGGTTCTGACGGCGGATTACGGCATCGCCCTGCCGGTCAATCACAGCAGCTTCTGGCTGCGCAGCGCCGCCGGATTTTCGCCGCCGGGGCGCGATGAACCGTTCGCCAATTTCTATTTCGGCGGATTCGGCAACAACTGGGTGGATCGCAGCAGCGAGAAACGCTACCGCGAGTATTACAGCTTTCCGGGTGCGGAATTGAACAGCATCGGCGGTACCAATTTTCTGCGATTCATCGGCGATCTGAATCTTCCGCCGCTGCGCTTTCATGAGTTGGGCTTTCCGTCCGCTTATCCCCGCTGGCTGCGAAGTTCGCTGTTTGGCGGTGCACTCATGACGAATTTGGATGACACGCCGAGCCGTCGTGAGGTCTACAACCTGGGTTTCCAGGCGGACATGCAGATCGTGCTGTTTTCGCTCTTCAAAACGACCCTCTCGTTCGGCTATGCTCAATCTTTCGAAGACGGCCGCAAACCGAATAACGAGGTTATGATTTCCCTCAAAATATTATGATGGTCTTCGGGAAAATTGTCGTAAGCCTGTTGCCCGTCATATTATTTCTGGGCGGACTCCGCTTCCTGGACAGTTACAAACTTGTCAAGCCTGTTATGCTGGGATTCGGGATCCTGTCCGGCAGCCTTGCGGCGCTGCTGGCGCTGTTCCTGAACCAAAACGTGGGTTACCTGTTTCTTGGCGGCGGCTGGCTGCTGGCGGTCTTGTTTGCCCCGGTTATCGAAGAACTGCTTAAGGCGCTTTACCCGTACCTGCTTTTCCGGCAGAAACGGATCGGCTTTATGGTGGACGGCGCCATTATCGGATTCGCCGCCGGTACTGGCTTCGCCATCACAGAAAATATCTACTACCTGTTTGCACTGGATGAATCCAATCTACTGGTCTGGATCATTCGCGGACTGGGGACGGCGGTTATGCACGGCGGCGCGACGGCGATCCTGATGATTGTGACGACCTATTGGCAGGAACGCTACGGCCGCGAGACATTCACAAATCTATTGCCCGGGCTGGCAGCGGCTGTGGCCATCCATGCCCTGTTCAACAGCATGTTGCAGTTGAATTTTCTGGCGCCCGAGTACCAGATGCTGGCGCAGTTGATTTTGCTGCCGTTGCTGATCAGTTTCATCTTTAACCGCAGTGAGAATTCTCTGCGTCAGTGGATGGATGAGGGCCTCGAGGAACATGTCGAATTGCTGAATGCCATCCGCAAAGGCCAGTTCAGCGACACTAAAGCCGGTCACTATGTTTATGCCCTACGTGAGCGCTTCCCGGTCGAAACGGTGGTCGATATGTTTTGTTATATTCAAATTTACATGGAGTTGGCGGCGCGCGCCAAGGCGCTTTTAATGATGCGCGAGCAGGGTTTCGTAATCGACCCGGCCCCGGATATCGAAAGCAAGTTTACCGAGATGAATGCATTGGGTCGCAATATTGGAAAAATCGGAAATTTAGCAATTGCGCCGCTGCTGCGTATGAGCCCGCGCGATTTGTGGCAACTGTATTATCTGCAAAAACAGTAGAGAGTGCCGATGAGCGAGATGGTGACCTTCAAGCAGAAGGAAAAAGCGATATTTGTCAGCCTGATGATCGGTGTGATTTCCATTGTTCCCACGATCGTAGCAGCCATTTTTTCCAATTCCCTCATTATCCTTACCGATGTCTTCCAGAACGGCAGCGAAATCGTCGCGGTCTTTTTTTCTTACGTGGCGATCCGCAAGGTTTCCAAAGGAAGCGATCTGCGCTATAACTACGGCTACGGCAAACTGGAGGGATTTTCGAGCCTGGTTATGGCCGCGATCCTGGGCATTTCCATTCTGGTCATTCTTTTCAATGCCTACCAGGGAATCATCCACCCCGAGGCCCTGACGGGCGTGGGCGTCATCCTTGCCGTCGTTGCTAACGCGGCTGGGATTGGGATCAACGGCTGGCAGTGGAACCGCTACCGGCGAATCTTCAGGGAATCTCCGTCACCCATCATCGAGGGGCAGTTAAAACTGTATCGCGGGAATGTCGTCAATGACGTGAGCGTAACGGCTTCTCTCTGTTTCGGCCTCATCTTCAGGCAATACGCCTGGGCGAGTTTTATCGATCCAGCCGGGGCGATTATCCTGAGCGGTTTTCTTTTCTATTCGGCCTACTCACTGTTCTCTTCGTCGATGGACAACCTGATGGATCGTACCCTGGAGGAATCGCTGCAGACCGGAATCCTGGGGATTCTTGCCAAGCATTTCGATGCCTACGCGATGCTGCACGATATCCGTTCGCGCCGCTCGGGCATGTTTATCTTTATCGATCTGTACCTGGAATTCGATCCGGAAAAATCCATGGGTGAAGTTACGCGGGATATTTGTGCGATCCGCACTGATATTGAAAGCATTATACGCAACTGCCAGGTGAATATTGTTCCATGCACCGACCGTCCCCGCGTGCGCTGATATGCCAACCAAACATCTCCTGAATTCTAATTCACGCGTACCCAGGTGATACCGGCGTTCGGACGTTTCGTGTCCGGATCGCGTTTCAGGTGTGGGAAGTCGTGCAACAAGCGTTGACCGGTTTCGGACTGGCGATCGAATTTCTCGCCGGGTACGTATTCCTCGATACTGCCTTGATTTCTGAGTTTGCCGAGGGTAGTTCGAAGGGCGGGGCGCAGCTTACCGCCAACTCCGCCCGAGCCATAGCCGTGAATAATCTTGATCAGTTTCGTTCCGCGGGAGCGTAATTCGTTGATTTCACGACGCATGCGCAGGCGGGCTTCCTCTACGAACGGCATACCCTCTTCGAGATTGAGAACGACATATCTCACCGGCGGTGATTTCGATTGATTTCCGGAATGGATGTGGCTGCTGCAGTACGGGCATAGCTTTTGATCCTCGATCGGATTACCACAGACAGGGCACGATAGCATGCGCAGCCAATCAGGCCATGAACCGTTTGTTCAGCCACATGAAGGCCAGGCCCAGCACGAAAAACAGGAAGGCGATATTGGATTCCTTCTGATTTTTGTTCTGATGAATCATGGGGATCAGGTCCGAGGCGGCAACGTAAACAAATCCGCCGGCCGAAACAGCCGAGAGTATGATGCCCATGTTTTCGATTTGTTCGACCAGCAGGAGGCCGATCACGGTGCCGACGACAATGAAGAGGTCGGAGATATAGTTATACAGCACGGCGCGCTTTTTAGAGTAATTACTGCGCAGCAGTACCGCAATGTCGCCCATTTCGTGTGGAATTTTGTGGGCGATTATAGCAAATGCAGCGGCGATTCCGGTCTGGAAATTGATAAAAAAAGTACCGGCGATAACCATACCGTCGGTGATATTATGAATTGCGCCCCCGAAAAGATTCAATGCGCCGAAGGGGTGGATATCACAGTCGATGGTTTTGTGGCAATGCCGCCAATGCATGAACCTTTCCATTAGAAAGAAGAAAACGAAACCACCCAGGAACAGCAGGAAGATTACTTCTGTGGAAGAGTAGCCTTCCAGGGCTTCCGGGATCAGGTGCAGAAATGCGCCGCCGATTAAGGTCCCGGCGGCGAAGCCGATCAGCAAGGTGACAATTTTATTCAGAACTTTTTCATTCAGAACAAATGTCAGTGCGCCGATAAATGAAACCAGGGAAATAAGGACAGATACTAAAATAGAAATTGAGGAAGCATTCATAACGATAATTTTGGTTTTGTATGACCTTTCATTACTCGATTTACTCTGCCGGAATTTAAAAAATAATTCATAAACTCCGATGTCTTTTTTATTTATCGGATTTAAGTTTTTTTCGGGCGGTACAACCGCATTTTCGTGATTCTCAATGATAATTTCGATCGAAAATAAATGGCCGGATGGGTTGCTTGCCGTGCTGCTGTTGAACCGGAATATTTTCTGCTGTTTTATTTTGGCGATTCGGAACTGTTTTGCATATATTTATCCGATCTTTTCGATTCGTTGGAGCCTTCCGGCTGCGGACAGAAAAATGCGGGGTTTTCGTGGATGAATTATGGAAATTGGGATTACTCTTCCTGGTTGGTTCGGTAGCCGGTTTTATCAATGTCAACGCCGGCGGTGGTTCGACCTTGACACTGCCGATGCTGATCTTCCTGGGCCTGGACAGCGCCCTGGCCAACGGCACCAACCGGGTGGCGATCCTGGTCCAGAACATCTTTGCGGTCTCGTCGTTTCGCCGGCAGAAAGTTTTTCATCCACAGGAAAGTCTGAAACTATCGCTGATCACGCTGCCCGGCGCTGTGCTCGGAGCGATGGTTTCCATTCGCATCGACGACGCCTGGTTTCAGCGTATCCTGGCGATTATCATGATCGGGATCGTCCTGTCCATGTTCGTTCCCAAAACCCAGAAGAATTATCAGGACATCATCTCGACGGCTCGCCATAAATGGCTGATCTATATCGCGCTTTTCTTTATCGGTTTCTACGGCGGTTTCATCCAGGTGGGCGTCGGTTTTCTGTTCATGGCGGCCCTGTACCATATCCTGCGGATCAGCCTGGTCTATGTGAACATGCACAAAGTATTTATCGTTTTGCTGTACACAATCCCGTCGCTGCT
>Ga0265594_1002420_pt1 | contig 13378 bp, 15 predicted proteins | sample saktaG_11_FD_190147 | JGI IMG/M metagenome (GOLD analysis project Ga0265594, IMG submission 190147) | Saline water microbial communities from Sakinaw Lake, British Columbia, Canada - sak_2011_5_24_80m | ecosystem: Environmental > Aquatic > Non-marine Saline and Alkaline > Saline ... | reverse complement strand
CGGGCAAGTCTTTGGCCCGGCCGCCCCTGATAATTACTACTGAGTGTTCTTGTAAGTTATGTCCTTCGCCGGGAATATAGGCAGTCACTTCCATGCCATTGGTCAGTCTGACTCTGGCTACCTTTCTTAAGGCCGAATTTGGTTTCTTGGGAGTAGTGGTAAAAACCTTCAAGCAAACTCCCCTCTTAAATGGCGAATAATAATCTTGAGGACGGTTTTTTAAAACATTAAAGCCATAAGTCAAAGCCGGCGTCTTGTCTTTCTTGGACGGAGTTTTTCTTCCTCTTTTTGCAAGCTGATGAATTGTCGGCATTAAAAGTAAAATAAAATAAATTTTGATTTCCTCTGAAAAAGAAAAGTAAAATAAAATAAATTTTGATTTCCTCTGAAAACGAAAAGTAAAATAAAATAAATTTTGATTTCCTCTGAAAAAGAAAAGTAAAATAAAATAAATTTTGATTTCCTCTGAAAAAGAAAAGTAAAATAAAATAAATTTTGATTTCCTCTGAAAACGAAAAGTAAAATAAAATAAATTTTGATTTCCTCTGAAAAAGAAAAGTAAAATAAAATTAACAGATTTGTAAAATCAAATCGTCACAACTTAAAATGACATACATTATTTAATAACAAATAGTTTTCGTCATGTCAATAAAAAAATTTGCTTCCGAGTAGAAGCGAAGAAACAAAAGAGACGAAATAGCTCAAATAATTAAAGCCAAAAAAAATGAAAAAGATTAGCAGTAAAGAGCCATAGCGAAGTAGAAATCTTTTTGTCTCTAAAAACCTATTGGGTAATAAAGAAAAGAGAATATTAGAACCATCAAGAGGCGGAATTGGCAATAGATTGAAAAAGCCCAGCAAAAGATTATAGGTTACAATTACCCCAAAAAGATAAGCTAAGGTTAAGGGTAGCGGCAAAACCCTAATTATTAGAGCGAAAAAAATAGCCACTAGAAAATTAGCGGCAGGGCCAGCTAAAGCCACCTTCAACATCCCCCATTTCTGATCTCTTAAATTATAAGGATTAACCGGCACTGGCTTGGCCCAGCCGATTAAAATTGGCGAATGGCTTAAAAATAAAAATAAGGGAACCAAGACCGAACCGATCGGATCCAAATGCGCCAGCGGATTCAAAGATAATCTGCCCTGGTCTTTGGCAGTCGTGTCTCCAAGCATTTCTGCAACCCGGCCGTGAGCCACTTCATGGATCACTAAAGACAAAAGCCAAACAATTAAAATGAAAATCAAATTAAGATTCATAAACTATTCATAAAATATATAAAATAATTTTACCATAACATCTTGATAAAAGACAGCTTTTGTTTTAAGATATAAAAGAAATATGCCAGGTATTCTATTATCCGTTATTCGGATAGTAGAAACTCGATAAGCTTTACTGTAATATCTGAATTTATCTGGCAAAGCAAATAATTAAAAAGTAAGTTAATTTTATGAACCGACTGGGGAGAGCTTCGCTTTCCTAACGGTCGAGTTTCTACTACCTAGTATGGCAAAAAAATGCTCAATCTGCGGCAAGACTTCAACCATGGTTTGGAGAAGAGTCAAGCTTCGTGGCAAATATAACCCCACCGTTAAAAGAAGGCAGCAGCCTAATTTGCAATGGGCTATTTTGGCTTCGGGCGAAAAAGTCAAAGCCTGCGCTAAATGTATTAAGGCCTCAGCAAAAACAAAATAGTTTTTGGCGGGGTGTAGTATAACGGCCATTATGCAGGGCTGGGGGTCCTGTGATCTGGGTTCAACTCCCAGCACCCCGACTATCATCTAAAAATTAAACTCAATTACATTCTCTAATATTTAAAGAGTTATTTTTAATTTAAAAGGAATCTCTGCCTACCTCCTTGACAAAATATAAAGTAGGGTGTATAATATAAACATTAACAATTGGATACGCTTGTTTTGACGAATAGAGAGCGCCAAGACAAATTGATTATAATTATTGACCAGAAGCAGCTCTCTTTTATAAGAGAGCTGCTTCTTATTATATAAACACTTACATCTTTCCTTACTTTAACTCCTGATCTTTTTCGGAAGCTAAAGAAAGGAAGGAGGGACAAAAAGTGGTCATACGAGTCTGCAGCTCATAGAATTGACACATCTGATTTGTCCCCTCCTTCCATTTAATAATTCAGCTTTTCTTTCAAGTTCGTTATAAAACGGATTTGAAAGAGAAGCTATGTCCGCAAAAAGGTTTATCAAGGCATATAATAAACCTCCTGGGAGAAATTCCTAAGGACAGACAGCTCAGGCACATGCCGAGCCAATAGTGAATATTGCCTATTCTATTGGATCGCGCTAATCGCCTTTTAAAAAGGATGATTAAGCCAAAGAGAGGAAGAGCTTCTCTAATGTATAAAAAGGCGGAAAGCAATCTTTTTCCGCCTCTCATCTCAGTCCGTTATTTTAATAATATAATTGCGGCTTGAGATGAGAGAAACTCCTTCAAAAATATTCGTTGGATATTTATTCCATTCATGTAAGAAGATAAAAAAGGAGCTTAGCTCCTTTTGAGTTATGTAAAAAACAAAGAGCGCTTCTTTTAGAAGCGTTCTTTGGTGGTCCTGTGTCTTCCCAGAAGAATTATCCGGTAGATAATTCAAGTGGGTGCCCTCTTCCTACAGCCTATGGCGGCAGAAAATATGGGCTCCCTAGTAAGAAGTATTGCCAGAATCTAACTAGAAAGAACAGGACCGATTTTATTGTATTATTCTGTTTTACTTGAGTCAATCGAGATTAAGAGTTTGAGCTAGCTGCTTAATCAAAGAAATAACCACTGGCGGAGCTAAAAAGCTGACCGAATCAACTCCTCGGTCATCCTTAAAAACCCAGGGTTTTTCAATGATATTGACCTTTTTCTCTGCTTCATTCCACTGGTAACTGTATTCTGGAGTGATTTCATAATCATCAGCCAAATCATTAGCCTGATCAGCTGGTACGGAATTACGCAGCAAAATCTTAGGAATGCCGTAAAGCGAGTTAGCATTATTAATCAAACCAGCGTCAGTTGCCAAGCGATCTTTGATTCCTTCCATACCAAGATCCTGACCTTCTTTGGCAATCATTTCCGCTCCTTGGCAGTCAGGATTATCACACTCTAAATAAAACTTATCTTTGTCCTGATGATAACCAATCTTAGTGGTTGGAAACAGTTTCAAGTTTCTTGAAGTCTGGCAAAGCGGGCAAACCCGGCGGTATTTCATTCTTTCCTCAATCACTTTCTCTGGCAAATCAATCAGAATGAAAAAATCAGGATCATCCCGATAACCAATCAGCTCTCTAAAAAATAAAGAATAGGAAACCTGGTCAAGATTCCTGGGAAAGCCGTCCAGAAACAAAGCTTTCTTGCCAACTTTGGAAATCTCTCTTTTTAATAAAGTTAGAATAAATTCCGTTGGCAAAAGAGTTTTTAAATCCCTCCCCAAAAGCGCGTCAATGCTTTTATCAATCGGCAAATAACCGCGGTAATTCTTTTCCAAAAACTCTATTAAAGCGGCTTTTTCCTGTTCACTGCCTTCAATTGCTTTGTGAACCGATCTGACTATGTCGCCAATCGATAACTGAGCCACCCTGTCCTGGCCAAAAATTTCAATAAACAGTTTTGAATAAGTGCCCTTGCCTGAATTCTTCTTGCCAAGCATATAAGCGATAAAACTATTTCCTTGCAAATAGGTTTTTATCTTTTCAATTTCATTACCCGCCTTAAGATGAAAATATTCCCATCGTTCTGATGGGTCTGAGAGATTAAACGCTTTATTTACGCCCTCAATTTTAGTTCTGAATAAAGGAAAATCCATATTTATTATATTTAGTTAGTATATTGTATTTAGTATTTAGTATACGATATACCAGATACAAGATACTAGATACAAAAACTTGAATTAATCTCTCATTTCTCTGTATTAATTATTGTTTCTTGGCCGTCGGCTAAAAAGCTAATATCTCCTAGCTGATCAGTTCTCAATACCATGATGCCATATTTTTCTAATTTTCCCAAGACTTCTTCGGTAGGATGTCCGTATGGATTATTCTTACCCACTTGAATAATCGCAATCTCCGGACTAACCTTTTCTAAAAAGGCATCATTCGAAGAGCTGTTTGAGCCATGATGACCAACTTTCAAAACCTGAGCAGAAATGTTTTCTGAAACCAGTTTTTTTTCAACTGATTGAGGCGCATCCCCGGTCAGCAAAAAACTGTTGTTGCCATAAACTGCTTTTAAAACCAAAGAAGAGATGTTAGTGTCTTTTACTTCCCTGCCCTCAAAATCTTCTAAGGGGGCGAAAACCTCAATCGCCAGCTTGCCAATAATAATCCTTTGGCTCTTTTTTAAAATCACTTCAACCGAACCGTTATTCTCTATTTCAACTGTAAACTCATTGAATTCTCCGCTTATTCCTTTAATCCCGGTAGTTCCCACCAGGTCAACCTGATAGCTTTTCAAAACCTCAACCAAACCGCTGATGTGGTCTTTGTCAGGATGAGTGGCAATAATCATATCTATTGACCTGTCTGAGAAAGGCAATTCCTGGCCCAACTTCTCAACTATTTTGCCTGAAGGGCCACCATCAATTAAAATCTGGGTTTTTCTTGGAGTTTCGATAAAAATTGCATCCCCCTGGCCAATGTCAAAAAAGACTATTTTCAAGAACTGGGGCTGGCTGATTTGGAAAACCGCGATCCAAGCTAAAATATTAAAACAAAAAAGTAGGGCTAGGAGGCCAACAATCAGTTTTTGAGTATTATTCATATTTGAATCTCAACTACTTTTTGCCTGGAGGTATATCCCGAAACAATCTTTATTCTTGACGGAGATGATTTAAAGTATTCTGCCAAAACCCTGATAATGGCCTGATTCGCCAAGCCTTTTACTGGCGGTTCCTTAACCCAGACAACATAATGGTTTTTTCCAAAACTATCAATCTTTTCAATTCTTTCATGCTTGGCGCTTGGGCTGGCTTTAATAAAGATTTTCATATTAGTTAAGCTTAACAAAAAATAGCTTCAAAGAAAATAAAGAGAGGCGCGCTTTATGCGTGCCTCTCAATTGATTCCCCATAAGGGATTTAGATTTTCATCTCCTTCCACTCTTTGCGAGCGTCTGTCTCTAGTTGGGCGAGTATAATAATGCTGCTAACCACCATTTCGGCCAAACCTTCATCCACCCATCCTTTGGCTCCGCTGACACCGCAAGCGATCCCTTCCCGGTAAACTCCCCCGGAATACAGGTAATCGCCCTCTTGAAACAGCCAGGGGCATCGAGTAATGGCGATGCCGGTGTTCATGCGCAAACGCTTAGCAGTACGAAGCTTGCGCATTGCCATTACCGAGAAATTCTTTTCCTCCCCCCATGTCGAATTCCATTCCGTCTTTTTACCAAAACGGAAAGGGAAATCGAGCAAACCAGGAATATCGATAAAACCTTCAACCCAGCGCGGCCCCCAAGTTGTGCCAAATTCTGTGGCAAGAATCACCTCAGCGCTTGGAACAACAAATTCAAGCGCCTCTATAACCATTGCTTTTGTAATAATCATTTTGTCCTCCTTCGAAAAATTTGAATATAATATAAAGAGCTGTTTGTTTAAGTAATAAAACACTAACACACAATTATAAATATGTCAATGTTAGAAACCAAAAACCGCACTCTAATGCGGTCTTGGCTTTTCTTTCTTTGAAAATAGCTATTTCCCAAGAATTCTGAACATCTTGGTGCCGCACTTTGGACAAGTGCCGGTTAAGGCCCTTCTCTTTGTGCCGCCTTTTCCCTTCATAGAAACTTCTTTGGGATTAGATATTTCTCTTTTAGCTTTACATTTTACGCAATAAGCTGTTTCTGCCATAGTTTTGAAATTGAATTTAATTGTTTTTGGAAAATTCTACCGACCTTTTTTAACTTTTACGATTAAGTTTACCTTAATCTACCTTAATTTAAGCAAAATTGTTCGTCAAGAGGCAAACATCAATAAATCAGGCTTGAAAATTAAAGCTAAACCCAATAATAGCAATAGAAAACCGCCGATTAAAGCGCTGTAACGGCTGTATTTATCAGTAAAACCAACTCTCTTTAAAGTAATCATAGCTAGAGAGAATATAACGATATCGTCAAGCATGTAGAAAAGGTCATAAACCAGAAGATAAAAGTATTTTTGAAAAGCGCTGATGTCTTGCAGTGCCAATACTTGGGCATAAATAGCCGGGAAACCGGCTGAACAAAAGAATTCAACTAAATTGACCGAAAAGGCTAGAACTACTATTCCTAAGAAGGTAGCCGGCAAGGCAGCTGGCATTAAGATCTTTTTGATTTTAGTTTCTATTTTACTATGAGAAGCCTCGTCGCCTACTTTACAAATTCCTGGCTTCCAAATGAAAAAATCCCTAGCTCTCCAAACGCCAACTGCCAGAGCCACCAAACCAATCAAAATTCTAATAACTGTCAAATACCCCAAGAATAAAAACAGATTCAACCAGGCAGTCATAAAAATAAAATAAAGAATACCCGAGACAGCAATGAATGTGCCTCCAACCAACCACATTTTCTTTCTGGAATTAACTGATAAGAGCAAAGAGATTAAAAGTAGCAATACCCACATGGCACAAGGATTGAAACCGTCCATGACGCCGATAATAATCGCTAGAAACAAAAGCGAAATCTTTTGGGGATCAAACTCCCCTAGAAAAGGTAGTTTGAACATTTTGATCGAAGAATCTTGTCCCTCGATACAAAACTTAACTATTTCTTCAATCTCCAAGCCGGTCGTTTGATCAGTGTCATAACCGATAATTACTTTATAAGTATCATAGCCAATAATAATTTTGTCGGCAATAAAAATGGTCGGAACCATGATGGCCTGATCCTGACCAGCGTCTTTTAATAACTTTTGGAAAAGCTTGGCATTGTCTGGGTTTTCAAAAACCTCGTAAGAAATAATCTCTAAGGAAGGATATTTCTCTTTAAGTTGGTCAAGAAAGGTTTCAGCTTTTTGGCAATGAGGGCAGGTTATACCATAGAAAAAGTAAAGCTTAGTCTTGCCAGTTGAAGTCTGGTCAGTTAAAACTGGATCAACTAAAAGTTGATCAGCCAAAGTATAACCAGCCAGCAAAATGCCAACCAGCAATAATAGTAAAAGAATTAAACTCCTATTAGATTTCATAATGATTAGAATCAGTATATCGCTACGCGTTATAATAACCAGTATATCGCTACGCGTTATAAACTGATTTTAGCATACTTAAACGATTTAAAGAATTAGAACGTTTAAAGAAAAATGAACAAGTTCTTTCGGCGATTCATTCTTTAAGAATAAAATTCTTGGTATTTCGTCGCCGAAAGAAAATCTGTTCCGCATTTTGCAGAACAGATCTTTACATTACCCTACGGGCAATCTTCCCTGAATTTCAACTGTCAGGGGTAATTAAGATAGACTTTTTAAAAACTATCTTTCTGTAATTCTCAAGACCTTTATCTTCGCAACCATTAATTACAACGGTCATCAGAGTCACGGGGCTATTACAACAAGGACAGCGCTCTATCTTTGACGCCTCCCCGTAAGTTTGATAATCCCCTTCCCACCAATGAGAGGGATCGCCTATACATTGAGATATTCCCTTAATCACCTCTGCCTCCTTTGTTAGTTTTAGATGATTCACTAATTCTTGCATAAATTTTAACACGTCACAATAGCTTAAAGCCAAAACTAAAAACCGTCCTAAATCTAGAACGATTTGTTTTTGCTAACTATTAGACCTGACTTTTTTTAAGATTAACCTCTCAATTAAAAAAATAAAGCTACTATGGCAATTAGCATCTGGTTTTTGTATAATACAAAAATGCTCAATCCCAAACACAAATATCTTCAAATAGCTTTCAACCGTTCCCTGCCTGAAGTCAGGCAAATGATTGATTTACTGCCAAACTCAGATCGGATTTTGATTGAAGCCGGCACTCCCTTGGTTAAAAGATACGGCGTCAAAGGCATTGCTTTTCTAAAAGATTGCTGGCAGAAAAAGCTTCAGGCTTCAGGCTATATTATTGCTGACTTAAAATGTATGGACCGGGGTTCTACTGAAGTTGAAGCTGCTTCCAGAGCTGGGGCATCAGCAGCCACTTGTTTAGGACTGGCTCCGCATGAAACAATTATTGACTTTATTGATAAGTGCGAAAAAGCCAAGATTGATTCAATGATTGATATGATGAATATCCAATTTCCTTTTGAGATATTACAAAAGCTTCCTAAACTTCCTAAGGTAATTGTTCTTCACCGGGGAGTTGACGAAAATAATATGAACCGGGAAAAACAAGTCCCTCTTTACCAAATCAATCGCATCAAGGGTACCTATAACGTGCTTATTTCTACGGCTGGGGGTGAAAGCATTAGAGAAACAACCAGTTCTTTTTTTAACAATGCCGATATAACCGTCATCTGGAAACAATTTTATGAAACCCCGGAACAAACCGCTCAATTAGCAAAACAATTTTTAGGATTGGTAAAATGAGGATTCTGCTGAATCCACAGACATATTCTATAATTAAAGTATAAGCAAATGCTTTGCGAAAACGTAAAATGAAAACTCCTTCGGAGTTTGCAGACATATCCATTATTAAATAATAAAATGATCCTCCAAAAAAAAGAAAAATATCTCCAGATTGCGCTTAACAGTACTCCCCAGGAAGCTGAATTAATCATCAGACAATTACCAATTTCAAAAAGGATTTTAATTGAAGCCGGCACTCCCTTGATTAAAATCTATGGCATTGAAGCTATTGCTGAAATTAAAAGATTGGCCGGACAACAAGCTTATGTGGTGGCTGATATGAAGACCGCAGATTTGTCTCGGTGGGAAGTCAGAATGGCTTTTGAAGCTGGCGCTTCGGGTATTGTTTGCTTAGGAGTTGCTCCAATTGAAACCATTGATCTTTTTATTAAAGAATGCCAAGAAGTTGGCGCCGATTCAATGATTGACATGATGAACGTTCCGGATCCCTTAGCTGTTTTAAAAAAGCTAAAAACACCTCCGAACGTTGTTATTTTACACCGGGGCGTTGATGAAACCGAATCCTCAAAAGAAAAGCAAATCCCCTATTACCAGATCAAGCAGATCAAGGGAAATTATAAGGTTCTGGTAGCTGTGGCCGGCGCTGATACCATTAAAGAAGTTCAGGGTGCTATTTTCAACGACGCCGACATTGTTGTTGTCTGGAAAGAGTTCTATCAAGCTACTGCCGCCACCGCCAAATTAGCTGAAGACTTTCTCAAAGAGATAAAGTGAATCTTCACGGCTATCTCATACTTCGTCTTTGACAAGTATGACAAGCTTAATTAAAAATCAAGGTTTCACCCCTGACAAGGTTTTTTTTACTGGCTCCCCCTAAAAGCAGGCCGACCATTTCATCCGTCTCAGCTAGTTCAAGAGTGCCTTTAAAAGTTTCGATTTTTTTGAGTAAAACTTCCTGTCCCGAAACATTGGTTTTCATTCCTGACTTAACTCGACCGCTCAAAACCCGACCGGTAACAATTATGCCTTGACCTGAAATTTCAAAAATATCATCAATTAAAAACTCATTAATCTCCATATATGATTAACTCCTGAATTTCAAAGTAGTTCCCGGAGACAAGGTGATTTCCAAACCCTCAGCGCCAGACAATGATAAGAAAGTCACTCTTTGTCCTAAAGTAGCTGATTCAACCCTAACATTAGAAACTTCAATACTGGCAATCCTGACCTCCCGATCCAAGAAATTAGCACATTTCATGCCCGGCTGAATAAAACCGTAAGTAACACTGCCAATCAAAACTAAACCGCGCGAATCAGCAACTGCGTCTTCAATATAAAATTGATTGTAAATCATTATTTTTTGAAATGATCTCCCAAGGCCTTGATGCCTTCCAGGACTTCAACCGGCAAAGCAAAGATAACTGTTTTTGAGGGATCGGGATTAATCTTTTCAATAGTCGCCAGAGTTCTCAAAGACAATCCTCCGGGAACAGCGCTGAGCCTTTCTGCAGCCTGAGACAGCCTTTCTGCAGCCGTGTATTCTCCTTCAGCCCTGATAATCACCGCCCGTCTTTCTCTTTCCGACTCAGCTTGTTTGGCCATGACCCTTTTCATATCAGCTGGCAATTCAATATCCTGGATTTTAATGTCGCTGATCTTAACTCCCCAAGCTTCAGTAGCTTCGTCAACAATTTTGGTTATTTCATCGGCTATTTTTTCTCTTTCTGCCAATAAGGTATCTAGCTCAATACCGCCAATAACATCTCTCAATGCTGCCTGGGCATATTCTCTAACTGCTTTGGAAAAGTTTTCAATATCTAAAATGGCCTTTTCTGCCGAGTCAACTCTAAAATAAACTACCGCATTAGTGCCAACCGGTACGTTATCCTTGGTAATAACTTCCTGCTGGGGAATATTAGTGGTAATGATTCTCATGTCAACTTTTGACATATTCTGAACTCCTGGAAAAATCCAGGTTAAACCAGGCTGCCTAGTTGAGCTATACTTGCCTAAAGTCAAAATAACTCCTCTTTCGTATTGGTTAACAACTCTTAAACCGGAAATCAGTAGTATGATTGCCAGCAACAGCGAGCCGCCGAAAGTGAGCAAGCCCCCGGAAATTAATCCGGCCTTAACTGCAAACCAACCGCCAAAAACCAAAAACATTAAAAAACTGATTAAAGAACCGATTGGATTAGATGAAGAATTTGGCATATTTTTTATTTAATGATTAATTAATTAATAATATTGTTTTAAAAAACCCTTGTCAATTTTGCTAGCTAGCTAAAAAAGTTTTGACTCTTATCAACCTTCTGACCGTTCAAGCCCAAATAAACCAAAAACCCGAATGGCATTGCCAGCCAATAAAGAGCTAGTCTATAAAGCAGAACTGCAAACAAACTGACATGAGCTGGAAAACCCAGTCCAATAAAAACAGTTACTAAAGAAGCTTCCATAATACCCGGAGCTTCTGGAAACAAGCTTAAAATGGCCAAAATTGAAGCTAAAGTCAGGCCAATAATTAAAAAAGCCGGCTTAGCTTCATAACCAAAAACATAGAATGATAGAAAAAGAATTGAGATATTAGTCATATAAAAAAGCAGGGCTAATCCTAAAGCCTGTAAAGACTTGGTTGGATTTAAAGAGATCAGACTCAAATCACTAAGAACTTCCTTAATAATCTTTTCAATCTTAGTTTGACTTAAAAGTTCTTTCTTTTTGAAAAATAAAGAGACTTTATTAATCGGCCTAGCTAAAGCCTGTAACAATAAAATCAGCTTCTTAGCATTATCCCTTAGCAGTAAAAAGCCAAGGCAGAATAAAAAGAGCAATACTAGTAGTAGAGTCAGCACTTCCCGTTGAGGTAAGAAAGAAAAGAATGATTGTCTTAAAAGTAAAACTGAGGCTGAAAAAAATAAGAAAACATTAAACATATTGAAGAAAAGAGTGGTGGTTACCAAAAAAAGAATCCTTGAGGGCGGGACTTTAAGCTTTTTATAAAAAAGGTAAATAAGAATGGCTCCACCCACAAAAGGAGCTACCTGAAATCCCAAAGCTCCAAGCAAGCCAACCTTGGCTGTTTCCCTAATACTGACTTTAGAGCCAGCAATAGATAAAATTGTTCTTGATAACAAACCAGAGATCAAATAATAAACAGCGGCTAAAACAGGCAACAACCAGAGCAGTTTTTTCTGGGCTTCTTTAAATAAAAGCGGAATATCGTGATACGAAACAGCAAACCTAGAATAGATCAGGCTGAAAGCAATCGCAATTAAGATAACGACGAATAAATAACGCAAGTAACGCATGAGAAGATTATAACACGCAGTGATATATCAATCTACTGATTACATATCACTTTCAACGCCCTATTCATATCTCAAAGCTTCAATGGGATTTTTGGTCGCAGCTTTTTTGGCCGGATAAATGCCAAAGATCAAGCCCACTAAGGCGGCAACCAAAAGCCCGGCCATGGCAGCTGAAATAGGAAAGCTAAAGCCCCAGTTCAAATTCAAAACCTGGCTTAAAATCAAGGAAACCAAGAAAGCAAGAATAGCCCCGGCAATAATACCGATCACTCCGCCAATCGCAGTCAGTAAAACCGATTCCAGTAGAAATTGGGTCATAATGTCTTTTTGAGCAGCCCCAACTGCTTTTCGCAAACCAATCTCCCTGGTCCTCTCGGTTACCGAAACCAGCATAATGTTCATGATGCCAATGCCGCCTACCACCAAGGAAATGGTTGCTACTGATAATAATAAGGCTGTTAAAATATTAGTAATGACACTCACCCGCTCGACAAGATCGGCTTGAGTGTGAACCTGGAAATCATCCTTACTGGGATCGGTAATATTATGAGACTCTCTCATTGTCGCCTCAATCTCTCTGACTGCCTGGGGAACGGCTGATTCAGAAACTGCCTTTAAAATGATTTCGTTGTAATAATTGGTGCCGGTCAAATATTTCTGAGCGGTGGTATGAGGCACAACTACCATGTCATCCATATTAAACATTGATACTTGCCCCGTTTGAGGAAAAACGCCGATCACCCTAAAATCTCGGTTCTTGATCTTGATCTTTTGACCGACAGCCTCGGAGAACCCGAACAAGTCTTCTTTGACCTCAGAACCAATAACTACAACGCTATTCCTGGCAGTAATATCCTCTTCGGTAAAAAAACTTCCTTCCGAAGGATAAATATCCATGATCTCAGCTAAAATTTCAGAAGCGCCAATAACACTGACCTGTTTAGTCTCTCCCTCAAAGCTTAGGGTAGCGTTGGCAACAACTTCGGGCATAACCTCAATAACACTGGGAACATTGCTCTTTTTTTTCAAAGCCAGATAATCTTTTTCTTTTAAAGAATCGGAAAACAATGAAGCCATGTCAGAAAAGCCTTCGGGTTCTCTGCCGGGCTGAATCGCCAGAGTAGTGGCTCCCATGCCTTTGATTTGGTTCAAAATCAGATCCTGACCGCCTTGGCCAATGGCCATGATCAAGATAATGGCAGTAATGCCAATGACAATCCCCAAAATTGTTAAAACAGATCTGGATTTATTGGCTCTTAAGGCTTCAAAAGATGTTTTAAAACTATATTTTAAATTCATATTTTTTTATCGCTTTCAATCCGGCCATCCCTAAGGCGGATAATCCTTTGGGCAAAATCCGCAATTTCCTCTTCATGAGTAATCAAAATAATAGTATGGCCTTTTTCATGATTAAGCTTTTTAAAAATATCCATAATCTGCAAACCAGTCTTGGAATCAAGATTGCCGGTTGGCTCGTCGGCAAAGATAACTCCGGGATTAATCACTAAAGCCCTGGCAATGGCTGCCCGTTGTTGTTCGCCTCCTGAAAGCTGAGAGGGTCG
>Ga0265594_1002417_pt1 | contig 13386 bp, 14 predicted proteins | sample saktaG_11_FD_190147 | JGI IMG/M metagenome (GOLD analysis project Ga0265594, IMG submission 190147) | Saline water microbial communities from Sakinaw Lake, British Columbia, Canada - sak_2011_5_24_80m | ecosystem: Environmental > Aquatic > Non-marine Saline and Alkaline > Saline ... | reverse complement strand
TAGCTTCGCAAGCTTCCCCCTCCGATTTCATAGCCGTTTAGAACAAAATCATGCTGGTAGGCCAGGATTTTTTCCGGATTCTTTTTCATTTCTGAAATCTCTTCTGTCTGAGGGCGGGTAAATGGATGATGAACGGCATCAAACCTTTTTTCTTCTTTTTTCCATTCAAACATGGGGAAATTAACGATAAAGCAAAAAGCCAATTCATTCGGATTATTTTTGTCGCTTCTCAAATCCGGCTTGTCCGTATTATATTTTTCCATTGCTATTTTGTAAGGAATTCTCGGAAAGGGAATTCCATTAATTTTCTTTTCCGGAAAAAGATTTTTGACAAGAGCTACGTAAATATCCTCGATCAGTTTTAAAATGTCTTCTTGTTCCGCAAAAGACATTTCTATGTCCAACTGGGTGAATTCTGCTTGTCTGTCGGCTCTTGGATCCTCGTCCCTGAAGCATCTGGCAATCTGGAAATACCTTTCTAATCCAGAAACCATTAAAAGCTGTTTATATTGCTGGGGGGATTGAGGCAGGGCGTAAAATTCACCCGGTTGCAATCTTGAAGGAACCAGGAAATCTCGGGCGCCCTCAGGGGTAGATTTCGTTAAAATCGGGGTTTCAATTTCAATAAACCCTTCTTTTATCAAAAACTCCCGCATAAAATGGATTACTTTTTGCCTCCAGATTAAATTGTTTTTTATTCTCTCTCTCCTTATATCCAAATATCGGTATTTTAATCTTTTTTCTTCATTTATCCCGTAACCGTCGTTATTAATGGCAAAAGGCAGGGTTTTTGCTTTGGCTAAAACCTCCAAATTTTCTGCTTCCAGCTCAACTTTCCCGGTTTCAATCTTAAGATTCTGCATCCCTTTGGGTCGTTCTTTGACTTGACCTTCAACGCAAACCACCCATTCCGGTCTCAGGGTTTCGGCTAATTCGTAAAGCGAAGAGGATAAACCCTCTTCTTTACCCTTTACTGCGGCTCGAGTAAGAGATTTATTTTCGTTCGAAAAAACTATTTGCAAGACTCCGCTTTTGTCTCTCAAATCAATAAAAAGAATCTTGCCGTGGGCGCGCCAGTTGTTGACCCAGCCACAAACCTTCACCTTTTTTCCTATATATTTTGATGTTTCAACGTGTAAAATCCTTTCCATTTTTGTTAAAAATTACAATTGTAAATTTTATTTAAGATAACTTTTAACTCTATCAACAATTTCCTGGGGGGTATAGTTGGTTTTGATCAAGTAATCTTTTACGCCGAGTCTTAAAGCCTCTTTTTTAGTTGTGGGTTCGTCGTAATTTGAAAAAGCTACCACTGGAATTAAAGAAAGTTCTTTCTCTTTTTTCAGCCATTCCATAAAACCGATACCGCTCGCTCTTGGCAGTAAAATATCAAGAAGGATCAAATCCGGTTTTACGTCTGGAACAACCTCCATCCCCTCTTCTGCCGAATCGGCCCAGACAACGTCAAAGCCGGCCTGGGTAAATTTGTCCCGATACATTTCCCCTAAAATTTTTTCATCTTCTATAATTAATATTTTTTTTGGCATAATTTTATTTTATTGGTAGTTCAATATAGAAAATTGAACCCTTGCCTTTCCCTTTTGATTCTGCATAAATTCGACCTTTATGCATTTCAACGAATTTCTTGGCTATATAAAGCCCGATCCCGGCGCCTTCGGTGTGGAGCTGGGTGCCGGCAGTAGCTCTCGAAAACATCTGGAATAGTCCTTCCATTTCTTCCTTACTCATTCCTTCGCCAGTGTCTGAAATTTTAATTTGAACTTTATCGTTAATTTTTAATAATTCAATCGTGATTCCGCCTTCTTTGGTATATTTTGCCGCATTATCAATGATATTTAAAATTGACTGCCGAATGTTATTTTGGTCAACCATCATTTTCGGCAGAGGAAGTTTCGGCTCCTTCATTTTAATATATAATCCCTTATTTTCAACTGTTATCCTCAAGTCTTCTATAATATCCTTGATTATATCCTCTAAAGATGTGAGTGTCGGTTCAAACTTGATCTTCCCCGCATCCAGCCGCGATAGATTTAAAAGGTCGTTGACTAGTTTAATTAGCCTTTCGTTGCTTTGATAAATATTTTCCATTGGTCTTATCGATTTTTCATTTAATTTACCGTAGGTTCCTTCTAAAATCATTGAGATGTATCCTTTAATGGCTGTCAGAGGAGTTCTTAGTTGATGAGAGGCAATGGAAATAAATTCTGACTTCGCCTTATCCAATTTTTCCAATTTTTTATAAGCTGAAGTCAGTTTGACATTTACCGTTTCCAATTGATAGGTTAAATTTTCCAATTCTTCCCGTCTTTTGATTTCCAGTTGTATGCTTTTAATGAGGAGGTAGCCGAAAATCAAAAAGAGCAAGAACAAAAAGAATTTCCAAGAGAAATCAAGCCAGTCGCCGGCGGTTGCCACCTGCGCCAGAAGCAGAATGGCAATAAGTCCGACCAATGCCTGAGTCAAAACGATCTTAATATTAAAAAGCTGTCTTGCTACTATGGCATAACTTACGGCCCCCAGAAGGAAAATTGTCGAGTAATCGCCTATCCAGTAAAAGCGGATAATGTCGAAGAATACGGGAAGAGTTATGTTGAATATGATGTTTGCCAGATAAAATATGAAGATTCCTATCAAGACATACTGTAATTTTAGTTTTAAGGCGGTAGAAGCTTTGAAGTATTCCCTGAACAGGGTGTATAAAGTGGCGAAGATCAAAAAAGTTACAACTCCCAAAAAAGGTAGCATCGCGGGGCCATAATTTATTGCCATATAAGAACCTACAAATCTTATGCTCTCGACAATTAGACCGGTAAAGCCAGTAATAAAAGCAATCGATACTCCTAAAAATAAAACAAGCTTGCCAAGCACGCTGTATTTTTTTTCCTTTTCTATAAGATGGACTACTAGAAAATAAAGAAAGGTAAAGAATAAAGGAGTGATAAACCAGGCAACTTTAAGAAGTGATAAGGCCAAATCAGGATTTTCTTTTCCGATTAACCTCGGAATGTAAGCAAAATTAACCCAAAGAATCATATAAAAGGTCATCAGTACTAATATTCTATTGACCCTTCCTTTCGGATTTTGTTTCAAAACTAAAACGCTTATTAAGATTGCGAGAGCATTAATCAGAACTATCAAGATTTGATTTAGGGCGAAAAAGGGTATCATGTTATTGTCATCGTAATTTCGGCCATTAAGATTAAAATCGGCCACAAAAGAAATTCGCCGCTTGCAAGGATGTATCCGAAATAATTCTGTTTCCGGGCCAGGTTGTAGCTGTAAAAATTAAACGGAACGACGAGAAAAAGCATTAACATTTGCAAGGGAAAATCGCGGATGAAGAAAATAGATATGAATAAAATTAAAATTGTAACAAATGCGCTGCCTATTTTCAAAAAAGCTAAAGTTTTTTCTTTGCCGATCAGGGCTGGGATAGTCAGTAACCCAAGAGATTTATCGTTATCTATATCTTTGCAGTCTAAAAAAATTTGCATTAAAACAGTTTTTGAAAAGATCAAAAGCATCAAGCTTGTCAGAAGTATTATTGAGGAGGTTGCCATGGGTTGAGGATGATAAATAATCGGCAAGAGGGTTATTATTGTGAAGAATGCGGCTACATAAAAATTTTTAAATGCGACTATTTTTTTGGTTAAGTTTTTAAAATAAAAAGGGTAAAGAAATCCCAATAAAAGCAAGGCAAAAGAGAAAACGGCAAGTTTTAAATTGCCGATATAAATCAATAATACTGCCAAGGCTAAAACGGAAAATGAAATGATTTTTGGCGCTAGCGGCAGATAACCCTTCAGATGCTTTGTTCTTTCCAGATTCGTTGACTCGTCTAATTCAATCCATCTCAAGCGGTCGTTTATATAGATCGGGTAAAAGATTAAATAAGCAAGAAGCAAAATTTCCCAACTGATTTTAATATCCAGCAAAAAGCTTGAAACGTAAACGATGCCTAGGACTCCAAGGCATTGTAAGTGTCCTCCGTAAATAAACTCTTTCCAGATTAAACTAAGAGTCCTTTTCATTGATAAATTATACCCAATTTACCTGAAAACGGCAACTAAAACCCCGTAGTAAAGTGCGGGGTAAAATTTATCTAATTTAAGCTATTCTCCGATTACTTGAATTTGCACTTTTCTTGGCCTTGAATGGTCTAATTCCAAAAGCATAATGCTTTGCCATTGGCCGAATTGGATCTGTCCGTTAATCAGGTTCAAAGTAACATTAACCGGAAGATAGATCGCTTTGCAGTGGGAGCGGCCGTTAGCGCATTCGCCAGGGCAGACATTCACCGTTCTTTTTTTGAAGTCATCGTGGCCATAATTTATCTTTCCGGGGGCGAGTTTTTCTAAGTTCTTTTTGATGTCCTCGAACAATAAAGGTTCGTTCTCGTTAACGATAATTGCTGTTGTCGTATGAAAAGTCTGAACGTTAACCAATCCGTTTTTAATCTCGCATTCGTTGACAAAATTTTTTACTTCATCGGTAATGTCAATGAAGTCAAACTCGCCTTTAGTTTGATATTCCAGTGTTTTATTTGCAGTTTTCATATTCTTTTAAGGCAATTTTTAACCAGGGAGCATATTCTGCTGATTTTTTAGCGATATCTTTTTTCAATTTTTTAAGGTCAACCCATTTCCAATCGGCAACCTCTTTTTTATTCGGCTTGACCTTACCGTTGTACCGACCCGTTAATAAGGCGCAGATCTCATACTCTGAGCCAATGTTCTTATATTTTACCCGATATTCAAATTTGTCTAAAAATTTTAAGCCGCAATCAAAGCCAAGTTCTTTCTTTAATCTTTTCTTTCCGGCCGCAATATGGCTTTCCCCTTTAACGGGATGACTGGAACAAGATGCTTCCCAGACCAGTGGCCAGAGAAGTTTCTCTTTGCTTCTTTTCTGGATTAATAATTGGTTTTTAGAGTTAAAAACAAAAATGGTAAAAGCCCGATGTAAAATTCCTCTCCCGAGATGGCATTTTAGTTTGTCTTCCAGGCCGATTTCTTCATCTTTTCTATTGACTTTTACTAATTTTACCATATTATTTATTTCTTTCAATTACGAAATCCGCAATTTCAACCAGAAATTTATTCCAGGTGTTTTTGGGTAAATTTTTCAGATTTTTTTTGGCTTCTTTTATATATTTTTCTTCAAGAAGAAAGGATTTTTCTTTAGCCTTTGTTTTATTGATTATTTTCAGCGCTTTTTTAATATCTCTATTCTTAATTTCATTTTTTCTTAAAATCGCCAAAAATTCTTTCTGCTCTTTATTGGTACCGAGCTCCTTTAACGCATGAAAAATAACTATGTTGCCCAATTTTCTTTCTTCAATATCTTTGCCGATTTTTTTCCCAAATTCTTTTTCCTCGCCGAAAATATCTAAAATATCATCTCTTATCTGAAAAGCAATTCCCAAATTGAATCCATAATTCTTTAGGGCTTCTATTTCCGATTTTTTGGCTTTAGCAGATAAAGCTCCAACTTCGCAGCAGGCTTGAATTAAAGAAGCGGTTTTTTTAGTTACCATTTTCAGATAATCATTTTTGGTTATTTCATTGTAGCGATTATCAATTATATACTTTTCGTCCTTTCTTCCCGACTGTTCAAATAGAATATCTAAAATCTGCCCATCCATGATTTCTTTAAGTGTTCTGGCAAGAATTTCAGAAATCTCAAGGGAAAATTCAGATTTGTTGGCTGTCTGAAAAATAGCTGCTGCATAATCTAATCCAATGCATTCGGTGATTGATTTACCGAATCTAGACCAGACAGTCGGTTCGCCTCTTCTTAATCTGCTATTATCAATTATGTCGTCATAAATTAAAGTGCAGTTATGAAGAATTTCCAGACCAGCGGCAGGATATAAAACGTCTTTAATTTTTCCATTGCAGGCTAAGCAACTGGCAATGGCCAAGGCCGGTCTGAGTCTTTTTCCGCCCGTCGCCATTTGATAGTTAACCAATTTCTGCGTCTTTTTATCAACTGAAAGATTTAAAATTTCTTTAATCTTAGGGTTAACCAAATTCGCCCATTTTTTAAAAATAATCTCGATTTTCTCCTTTTTATTATTTTCCATTTTCTTCATTTTCTTAAGTCTTTCTTTGATTATACTTAACATTTTGTTTTTTATTATAGTATATTTATTAAAAGAAAACTACTCTCTTTAACAAAAAGCGCCCCATCGGGCGCTTTCAGATAAAAAGACTAATTTACATTGCCGGAGTTTCTGGCGGCGTTGGTTCTTGAGGTCTTTGTGGCGTGCCGGTTCCTTTCTTTTTCTTTGTCATTAAATACCAGACAATTCCGACTACCACGACTGCCACGATTATCCAAGATAAAGTATCCATATGAAAAATTGAAAGTTAGTTTTTAAATACCCGAGCGAGGCGCAGCCGAGCGAAAGTAAAGATAAATCTTTAGATTCATCGCTACCAGAGCCTTGCCATGCGATGGCGGAAGCAAAGAGAACTTCGTTCTCTTTTTTAAGCTTCGCTGACGCTTGCTTGGGTGAAGAAGAAATTTTCCTCTTCGACTGTTCGACCTTGAAAAAGGCTTTCTATTTAAATTTTATTTCTGTTTCTCCGTTTTGTCAAGGAAAGAGAATTCACAAGCTGGTATATATCTCCTGCTCCCATTATTATCAAAACAACATTTTTAGGAAGATTGTCTTTCAGGTATTTCAGAACATTTTCGTTCTTAATGTAGATCACGCTTTTTCTCTTTACGGCCTCGACCAGCTTTTCCGAATTAACCCTCTTTCTTATTTCCTTCTCTTCCCTGCCAGCCACATCATAAATATCGGTAATTATTATCTTATCTATTGGGGCAGTCCTGAAAGTTTTGACGAATTCCTTGAACAGATAATAGGTTCTTTGGTACTGGTGGGGCTGATAAACGCACCAGATTTTCTTTTTCGGGTATTTCTCCCTAGCCGCCTTGAATCCGGCCATAGCTTTGGTCGGATTGTGTCCGTAATCTGAAATAAGGACAAAAGGCTTTGTTTGCACTATTTCGAATCTTCTCCAGGCCCCTTTGTATCCAGACAGAGCTTTAAAGCTAATTTTGTCAGGAATTCCAATCACTCTGGCAACGGTTAAGGATTCCAAAGCATTGTAAATATTGTGCTCTCCTGGAACCTTCAGTATTTTCTTTAATCTTTTTGCTTCAGGCTGCCTTAAAGAATATTTTTTTACTTTAAAATTGATTCCGCCCTTCAATATTTTCTTGATATTTTTATCATCGCCGTTTGCTACCAAAACGCCGCATTCTGGCAGATGAGAAACGTATTGTTTAAAAGTTTTTAAGAGATTATTCAAATTTTTATAGTAATCCAAATGGTCCGCCTCTATGTTGGTTAAGGCGATGATCTTTGGCCAGTAATTCAAAAAGGAGGCAAAGTGTTCGTCTGCCTCAATGACAAGATATTTGGACTTCCCTACTCTGCAATTACTGTTTTTGAACTCTTTGAGTTTTGTGCCGACTATAACGGTGGGATCTAATCCTGCCTTGACCAACAAAAGTCCGAGCATCGCCGCAGTCGTACTCTTTCCGTGAGTTCCGGAAACCGCAATGGTAAAATGTTGTTTGGTTAATTTTCCCAATGCCTGAGGATAACTTAGATATTTGATTCCTAATTTTTCAGTTTCCACTAACTCCGGATTAACTTTTTGAACGGCCGGACTATAAATAACCAAATCCGCGTCTTTCGGAGTATTTTCTTTTTTATGAGATCCTATTCTGATTTTTGCCCCCTTACTCTTTAAGGCTTCGGTAATTTCAGAAGAACTTAAATCGGAACCTGAAACTTTGTGGCCTTTTTCAAGATAATATTGTGCTAAAGCTGAAACTCCAATCCCGCCAATGCCGATTAAGTGAATTTTTAACTTTTGAGCGGGCATGATTCTAAAATTGTGAAATCGGGACCAGTTTTTTTTAATTGACTTTCCATTATTTCAATTGAGTTTACTTCAAAATCTAAATCGATATCTTCGTTTATTTCCGACCTTTCTTCGGGTTCAATTTGTCTGAACTGCCAGGTTTTAATCCTGCCTAAGGTAATATGAGGAGAAAGATTGAATTCTTTAACTCTTTCCCCCGTTACCCACACCATCCTCGGAGTCCTGCTTTTCATAGAAGAGTAGGACGAACGGCGAGATGAGTCCGAAGGGCTCATCGAGGGGGGAGGATTTTTTTTGGGAGGACCGTAACAGATTTTATTCAAACAAACAGAAAAAGCTTTTTTCTCCGAAGCTATTTTTTTTGTCCTTTGACAAAGCTCCATTAGCTCTTCGTCGGTTAGATAGCCCAGAAACTCCAAAGTGATGTGCAGGTTTTCTTTTTTCGTCCAGCGGCAGGGTAATTCCAGCCATTTTAACTGATATTTAACCAGTTTGTTTTTGATGGATTCTGGCAGGTTTATGGCGATGAAAATTCGGCGTTGCATGCTTAAAATATAGCAAAATTTATGCTAAGATTAAAGAGCGAGCGATAAAGTTTGCCCCCTTCGGGGTTTGCCTTCATCTTTATCTTCGTTTTTATTTCATAAAAACTCGATGAAACAAGTTTATTTATATAAAAAATTGTCCAGCAAAAAGGTACAATGCCAGACCTGCGCTCATTATTGTCAAATTCCGCTATCGGGAAGGGGCATTTGCGGAGTGCGAGAAAATATTGATGCTAAACTTTATGCCTTGAATTACAGGAGAGCCATTGCCCTTAACATTGATCCTATTGAGAAAAAGCCGTTTTTTCACTTCCTGCCGGGAAGCCATTCTCTTTCGGTTGCTACGGTTGGCTGCAACCTTCGCTGTCTAAACTGTCAAAATTGGGACATTTCCCAGGATTTTAAAAGTAAAAGGGAGATTCCGGGACAAGACTTATCGCCTGAACAAATCGTTAACACGGCTCTTAAAAATAAACTGCCGAGCATTTCCTACACCTATACGGAGCCCACGATTTTTCTGGAATACGCCTTAGACACAATGAAACTGGCAAAGAAAGTTGGCTTAAAAAATAATTTTGTTTCCAACGGCTTTATGAGTCCCGAAGCCGCAAAGATGATAATTCCCTACCTTGACGCCATTAACATTGACATTAAAAGTTTTTCTGAAGAGTTTTATAGAAAGATTTGCGGAGCGAGACTGCAGCCGATTTTAGACACTGCTAAATTAATGAAAAAATCCGGCATCTGGGTGGAAATAACCACCTTGGTCATTCCTACTTTATCAGATTCAGAAAAAATGTTTAAGGATATCGCTAAATTTATCAAAAAAGAATTGGGCGCCGAAACTCCCTGGCATCTTTCTCAATTCTCCGGTCTGATTTCCTGGCAATTGCAGCACTTGCCGGATACTCCGGTGGAAACCCTGAAAATGGCATATGAAATTGGAAAAGAAGCTGGTTTAAAATATGTTTATACCGGAAATGTGCCCGGGATTCCTTCTGAAGACACTTTTTGCCCGAAATGCAATACTTTGGTAATCGACAGAACCGGCTATACCGTTTCTCGTCATGATGAAAAAGGCAAATGTCCTAAATGCGGCGCAGATCTAAATTTAGTCCTGAGTTAATATGTCAAATATAGCTTTTGCAGCCATTTCTCCCCACCCGCCGATAATTTTGCCTTCGGTAGGTTCAAAAGAAGACCGTAATCAGGTCAGAAAGACCATTGAAAGTTTGGAGTTTTTAGGTAGAAAAATAAAAGAGTTGGAACCGGATTCAATAATCATTTCTTCTCCTCATTCCGACTGGGGGTTTAACGTTCCCCTATTCTTTCTCGCCAAAGATTTTAAAGGGGAAATAAGGACTTGTTTAACGGGGTTGCAAGAACCTGGATTTTATTTTGATGAAGGAAAAAGAGTTTCCGGAGAATTAGATAAAAATAAGAAGTATGCCTTGATTGCTTCGGGCGATTTATCTCATTGTCTGAAAAAAGAAGGTCCTTACGGATTTAACCCCGATGGACCGAAATTTGATAAAGAATTAATGGAATCTTTGAAAAAGAAAGACCTGGAAACAATTTTCAAATTAGACCAAACATATCCTGAAGCCGGAGAGTGCGGCTTGCGGCCGATTTGTTTTATGCTGGGAATTTTAGAAGCAGCTGATACAGATTGGCAGGCAGAAATTTTATCCTATGAAGGACCTTTCGGGGTCGGGTATTTAGTTGCAAGTTTAAAATCATGAACTTAAGAGAATTGGAAAAGGTTTTGAGGGGTGAACCTTCTTTCCGTTTGAAACAAGTTAAAAAAGCGATCTTCAAGGATTTAATTCAAAATTGGGATGAGATTACTACTTTGCCCCAAAATTTGCGCCAGAAATTATCTAATAAATGTTCAATTTCAGAATTAAAAGCAGAAAAAATACTGGTTTCAAAAGATAATCAAGCCGCTGTCAAAGTTCTTTTTAAATTAAAAGACGGTTTCAAGATAGAGTCGGTTTTGATGCGGCATGTTGACGGCCGGAGAACGGTCTGCCTGTCTTCGCAAGCTGGCTGCGCGATGGATTGTCAGTTTTGCGCCACCGGTCAGCAAGGGTTCAAAAGAAATTTAACAAGCTGGGAAATAATTGATCAGGTTTTATATTTTGCCCGTTCCCTTAAAAAAGACAAAGAAAAAATAACCAATGTCGTTTTTATGGGCATGGGAGAACCGTTTTTAAATTATGATAACGTTTTAGAAACGATAAAGATTTTTAACGATAAAGACGGGTTTAATTTGGGCGCCAGACACATTTCCATTTCTACCTGCGGCATTACGGAAGGAATCAAGAAACTGGCCGGAGAAAAATTGCAGGTAAATTTGGCCATTTCACTGCATGCGTTCAATAATGAATTGAGGGATAAATTAATGCCGATAAACGAAAAATATCCCATCGAAAAAGTTTTAAAGGCGGTTGATGATTACATTGAAAAAACAAAAAGAAGGGTAATGTTTGAATACCTGATGATTGACGGGGTAAACGATTCTCCGGAGCAGGCCGAGAAATTGGTTAAAATTTTGAAAAAACCTCTGTATTTTGTTAATCTGATATCGTTTAACCCGATTGGTCATTCTGGATTCGGTCCTTCTCCTGGCTGGAAAATTAAAAAATTCAAAGATATTCTGGAGAAACAAGGCGTTGACGTAACCCAGCGTTATCGTTTCGGTCAAGAGATTAAGGCCGCCTGTGGTCAATTAGCAGGAGAAAACTAATCAATAACAATATGAATTTATACGTTTCACTTGCCAAAAAAGCAGTAGAGAATTACATAAAAGAAGGGAAAATTATTGAGCCATCTCAGAGAGATTTGCCGAAGGAATTTTTCGAAACGAGAGCGGGCACTTTTGTAACGATTGAGAAAGACAACGAATTGCGAGGTTGTATTGGCACTTATTTGCCGACCCGACCGACCATTGCAGAGGAAATTATTCGCAATGCCGTAGCTGCCGCCACCGAAGATTACAGGTTTGGCTCTATCAAGAAAGAAGAACTGCCGCGTCTTTCTTACAGGGTTTACATTTTAAGCGACCCGGAACCAGTGAAAGACATTAAAACATTGGATCCCAAAAAATTTGGTATAATCGTGAAAACAACACCTTTTGCTTATCCTAACGAGAAGGTGGGATGGTTTGACGGCTGTGCTCCTTTAAAGTCCGGTCTTTTGCTTCCGGATTTGGAAGGGATAGATACAGTAGAAAAACAATTTCTCGTTGCCTGCCAGAAAGGACAAATAGATTCCGTAAGGGAAAAGGTGTTTATCTATCGCTTCACCGTGGAAAAACATGAATAAACCGCAAAAAAAACAAGAAGAAAAAAAATTAAAAAAGCGAAAAGAAGAAACGAAAATCCAGGAAATCGTTAACCACTACTTTTACAGCAAGGGCTATAGTTTGGATCAGATAAAAAAAGACGCTAAAAAGGAAAAGATAATTTACTCAAGATTTACGAGGCCTGCAAAACAGCTTTTAGATCTGGCAGGCTCGGTCAAAAAAGCTGAATCGGCTATTGATAAGGTGGCAGAATGGGCAAATTCCAGGGGATTGGATTATGCCATAGAGACCGTCTTTAAAAAATGGTTGGAATTGGACAGATTAAAACCGAAAGAGATCGTTAAAAAGCCGTATTATCGGGGCAATCCGATGGTCTGGTCCGAGACCAAAAGAAAATGGTATGTTATTGACGAGCAAGGTTCTTGGTTGGAGTTTGCCGACAAAGAGGAAGAAATTGAGTGGCGAATTATAAAATAAGTCAAAGAGGATAAATCCTCTTTTCCATCTGCGTTTTTAATAAATTAAAAACTTGCTGAATGGTGAATAACAAAGTGAAAATAATTTTTATCGGCACATCTGAATTCGGAGCGATTATTTTAGAGAAGCTTGTTACGTCAACCAACAAGCCCTTTTTGGTGATTTCCGCTCCGGATAAGGCCGTAGGCCGGAAGCAGATCGTTACTCCTCCGCCCGTGGCAACTTTGGCCAAGAAACACAAAATTCTGGTCGTTCAGCCGGAAAGAATCAGTGACAGTTCCGATGAAATTAAAAGACTCTCTCCTGATCTGATTATTCTGGCGGCTTACGGACAGATTATTCCTGAAAATATTTTAGTTGCCCCGAAATACGGCTCCATTAACGTGCATCCTTCTTTGCTGCCTTTATGGAGAGGGTCCTCGCCCATACAGCACGCCATTTTAAACGGCGATAAAAAGACCGGAGTAACCATAATGAAAATGACGACAAAACTGGATGCCGGCCCGATTCTTTTTCAAAAAGAAATAGAAATGACGGGTGAGGAATATTTTCAGGAATTGCACGACAAGCTCGCCAAATTAGGAGCTGAATTGTTAAATGAAGCCATTCTCAAAATATTTTCGGGAAAGATTTCGGTGCGGCCGCAGGATGATTCAAAAGCTACCTATGCCAAGATCTTGAAAAAAGAAGATGGTAAAATCGATTGGCGAAAACCAGCCGAAGTCTTGGAAAGGCGAATCAGAGCTTTGTATCCTTGGCCGGGCAGTTATGCAATTTTTAACGATGGAACCAAATCAATAAAAATAAAAATTTTAAAAGCGAGAACTCTTAAATCTCCTGATAAAAAAAAATACCCTTTTGGCAAGGTATTGATTGTCCCCCAAAATGAAATTGGCGTGCAGTGCGGAAAAGATTTTTTGACTATTGAAAGATTGCAAATGGAGGGCAAAAAAGAAATGGCGGCGGAAGATTTCTTAAGGGGCCACCCGGACTTTATCGGCGCAACATTGGGAAAATAAGCACATACGTAAAACGTACAAAATTATGTTGTCGCATAATGATTTAAAAAGAGGGGTTCAATTCATCTTAGAGGACGAACCGCATGAAGTGGTAGAATCTTCCTTTGTTT
>Ga0265594_1002415_pt1 | contig 13405 bp, 12 predicted proteins | sample saktaG_11_FD_190147 | JGI IMG/M metagenome (GOLD analysis project Ga0265594, IMG submission 190147) | Saline water microbial communities from Sakinaw Lake, British Columbia, Canada - sak_2011_5_24_80m | ecosystem: Environmental > Aquatic > Non-marine Saline and Alkaline > Saline ... | reverse complement strand
GAAACGGATTCAATTATGTAGATGTAGAAGATTATCTGCTAGCTATGACTAATTTTGAAGGGCCGTATAAAGACGAACTTGACGCTCTAGGATTACCGTATGAAAAAGTAAGATCAATTGCTTTTTGGTTAAACGAAGAGTTAGAGAGCATCCGTCGTTGGCAGTTCTGGCGTGAACGGGGCCGCACTCGGCCGACTGGCTATATGAACCGCGCTTGGACAGCGCTGCCTACCCCATTTTTAGATAGTTATAGCAGGGACTTCACTAAGTTGGCAGCGCTGGGAAATATGCCCATTGTAAAAGTCCGCGACAAAGAGATAGATCAAGTAATTCGCGTTTTGGCTGCAGGCGAAAAGAATAACGCTTTAATTGTTGGCGAGCCAGGAGTTGGCAAGACCTCAATTATTGGCGCTGTGGCCGCTCACATGGTTGAAGAGAATGTGCCAGAGCCGCTCAAAGATAAACGCTTAATAGAGCTAGATTTGTCAGCTTTAGTCAGCGGCGGCCGGAGTGAAAAAACTAACTTAGATAAGGTACTGCAGGAAGTCAAGGCCGCCGGAAATGTTATTTTATTTATTGGCCATGTTGAATCTTTGGTTTCTAAAGATGGAGGATTAACAGGCGCCGCCCTACTAGAAGCAGCTGCCAAATCGGCTCAGCTACAAATTATTGGTACTTCCACTTTTGCTGACTATCATCGCTACATTGAATCAAACGCTTCTTTCTCTAATAGCTTTCAAAAGGTAGTAATTGAAGAGGTCAGCGACGAAGATGCCATCACTATTTTGGAAGAAGAATCGCCTGTTATTCAGACTAAATATAAAGTGCTTCTGACATATCCGGCTATTGAGGCCGCTGTAATTTTATCTCGCAAATTAATTCCTGATAAGGTTTTACCAGACAAAGCAATTGAGGTTTTATCTGATGCGGCCCAACAAGCCTCCAAAGAGAAAAAGAAATTCGTCACCAAAGCCGATGTACAAGCAGTATTGTCTGAGCGCAGCAATGTGCCCGTTGAAGATCTGACCGAAAACGAACGCGCCAGACTAATTAATTTAGACCAAAAGATGAAAGAGCGAGTGATCGGCCAAGATGAAGCAGTCGATAAAATTGCAGAGTCTTTGCGCCGAGCACGAGCTGGCCTCAAAGAAGAAGAAAAACCTATCGGCTCATTTTTGTTCGTCGGCCCAACTGGTGTAGGAAAAACGGAAACTGCCCGCACTTTAGCTGGCAGCTACTTTGGAAGCCGCGACAATATAGTCCGCGTCGATATGTCAGAGTATCAAGACAACAAAGCAATTTATCGTTTAATTGGCGCTCCCGCTTCATCAGCATCAGAATTCACAGAGGGCGGCTCTTTGACCAAAGCTGTCCGCGAAAAACCGTACTCTATAATTTTGCTCGACGAAATAGAAAAAGCTCATCCAGATGTGCTAAATCTATTTTTGCAGATGCTAGATGATGGTCGCCTAACCGAAAACACGGGTCGTACCGTATCTTTCGCCAACACAATAATTATTGCTACTTCTAATGCCGGCGCCGCCAACTTGGTCAAAACTATTGAGGGCGGCGCCTCTCAAAACGAAATAAACCGAGTGGCCACCGCCGCTTTGACTAAAGCCTTCCGCCCAGAATTTATTAACCGTTTCGACGCCACCGTAGTCTTTAAGCCGCTAAGCTTTGAGAATGTACAAAAAATAGCCATTATCCTTTTATCAGCTGTAACAAAGAAACTCAAAGAGCAAGGTGTTGAGACAATCTTCGCCAACGATGTTATTGCCTATGTTTCTAAAGTAGGATTTGATCCTAAATTCGGTGCTCGCCCACTAAAACGCGCCATTGCCGATAATGTAGAAACAAAAATTGCCGATTTACTATTAAGCCAGCAGATTGATAAATCGCAAAAGCTAGTGATAGACGCCAACATGTTAGGGCTTAAAATGTGATATCCTTAATCTGAACAAGTAGTGGTTTTTATATGAAATCAAAAGGGGCAAAACGAGGTTTTACCATCATCGAGCTTTTAGTAGTGATGGCCATTATCGCTATTTTGGCTGTGGCCACAATTATTGGATTATCTCGTCAACAAGCTAAAGCTCGAGATACTCGTCGCATAAGCGACCTGGCACAAATTAAAATTGTACTAACCGACTATATTTCAGATAATATTGAGCCTAAAACTACTGCTGAATATAGTGCCATAGACAACGGAGGCTGGGATTACTCAAGCCAAACGGGCGGTGTGGTAGTTTCCAATCCTGAATTTTTAAAGTTTTTAATTGATGAAGGATACACAGACAAAATACCAGTAGACCCCATAAATGATGGCGTTGGTGATGTGCACTTCAGTGGCACCGGATATGCTTATAGCTATTATTACTACAAAACAAGCACAAGTCATGACATTAACGGATATAAAACCTATCAACTAAATGCAAACTACGAAGTTATGTATAGTGGAGAAGTTATATATAATAAAGTTATTCGTACACCAGAAACGGTAATAAAAAGATAATGAAAGACGGATTCAGCTTAATTGAAATAATTATTGTCATGGGCATTATTGGTCTTTTGGCTACTGCCGCCGTAGTTGGCTATTCTTCTCAGCAAGGTTCAGCTCGTGATACTCGCCGCTTTGAAGATGTTAAGAAAATTTCCGACGCCTTGGAATTTTATTTTGAAGACAACGGTAAATATGCCCCAAAGGAAACTTGGTATGCAGACACTAGCATTGGAGCAAGTTTGGGGGCAACTCCTCCCAGCCCCGCTTTAAGTGACTGGGCACCAAATAGTGATCTTCGCGATTTAGTAACCCAAAATTACCTCTCAAGCCTACCCAAAGACCCAATCAATAATACTGATTATCATTACCGCTTTGAGCTAGACGACCAACTACGCGGCTATTTAATACAGGCCGTCAAATTAGAAAAGAAAGAAGGCAACGCCAACAATGGCAGAACATTCACCCTAATTAGTAAAGATTATATTGAAAATGAAAACCCAGATTGATAAAAAACCCGGATTCTCCCTAATAGAAATTATCGTAGCAGTCGGCATTGTGGCTTTAATTGCCGTGGCGGCCACTTTGAGTTACTCCAGTCAAAGAGTGCGTGGAAGAGAAACAAAAAGAATAGAGGATGTTAGTGAAATGGCTACCGCTTTGCGTAGTTATGAGGCAATGGGTAAAAAAATTCCCGTTGTAAGTGCCGGTACTATTGTTGACACCGCCCTCGTTCCGTTAGTCACTGCTGGCATTATCAATGACATTCCCCGAGATCCTTTACCTGGGGGTGTCAGCAGTCCTCCTCTTTGCATTAATTATCAGTATGATGACTCTGCCTCTTCCTCCGAAGTTTTTGGTTCTAGTACAGTTGGCACCAGAACTTTTTATATCGCTTTTGGCTCTGAAGTTAGACCAGAAGGGACAACTAATACTCACCCATATAATAATGCCGTTTTTCATCGACCCGTCTATACGGCATGTAACAGCTCTCGCTGGGTAGGAATACTTTGGGGAGACAGAAAATAAATGAAAAAAGGATTCTCTTTAATTGAAATTTTAGTGGCACTATCTATTGTTGCCCTTTTATCTGTAGCAGCCACTTTAGGGTTTTCTCAGCAACAAAAGACTAGTCGCGACACTGCTCGCATTACAGATGTTGGCAACTTGGCTATTGCAGTTGAGAGTTACCGCGGAATATATAATGCGTATCCGCTCAATAATGGTAATTATTATAGCACCTCACAATTAACTATCTTAGAAAACCAAGGCTTAATTAATACACTGCCAGTTGATCCTAAACCCTCTTCAGGCACTGCTACCTTTCCTCCACCAATTTGTAGCGGTTATATTTATGCTAGTCCAACCAATACTTCTTGGGGTAGTGGTCGTCAATACGCCTTCTGGTTCGGCGCGGAGTTAGATCGAATCGGCACCAAACACCCACTTAATCAAACTGTTATCCAGGCCGATGATAGTAGCTGCGGCGGCACTCGTCACACTGCATATATCTTAGGACCTAAATCTTAATCCTTCTAAATTCTTTTTCTAGCCTTGCTTCTTGCAAAGATGACTTTTTTTTGTTAGCCTTAACACATAATGCCAGAAAGTTCTCCTGTTCAGGAGCCAATTAATAATCATGGCGAAACAACGGCGCCAGTCACTCCACCAACTTCGGTGGAGCAGCTTGCAAATGGGGAGCATGACGAACAAGCCATTAATAAACAGATGGATACACCAGAAATTCCTCGCGCTCCTAAAGTCAACCAGAAACAGCAAGCAATTGAAAAAATTAAAGCAGCCGATAAAATTTTAATCACCTCACATCAAAATCCTGATGGTGACGCTTTGGGCAGCTGTTTAGCTCTACAACATGTATTAGATAGAATTGGCAAACACGCTACTGTGGCTTTAAGCGGCAAGCTAGATAAAACATTCGACTACTTGAATAACTTCAGCAGCGTTTTAGCTGAGATTAAATCGCAGCCAGAATTTATGATTGTGCTCGATGAGAACGAGGCCAAGGCTAAAAATGTTGAAGTGCGCCGCCTAGAAGATAATAAAGTCGCTTTAGTTTTAACTTCAGAAAAAGGCAAATTCACACCTGAAAATATTAGTTTTAAAGAAGGAGATTATCCTTACGATTTAATTATTGTGCTTGACTGCCCTAACATTGAGCAGGTTGGGGACATTTGCACAGATAACCAAGACTTGTTCGACAATACCGATGTAATTTCAATTGATCATCATCTGAATCATGACAGATTCGGAACAGTCAATGTTTCAGAAGATAAAGCAGCTGCCACCGCTGAAATTATGGTTTCAATTATTGAAGCTTTAGGCCAAACTAACGGCCGTTCAGTTAACTTAATAGATAAACATGTGGCCACTGCTTTATTAACAGGCTTAATGACAGATACGGGCAGCTTCCAAAACAGCAATACTACGCCAAAATCTTTAACTGTAGCTGCTCAAATGCACGCCTCCGGCGCCGATCACGCCACCATTATTAATCGCGTTTTTAATACCCGTCCAATTTCAAAGTTGCGTCTTTGGGGTAAAGCTTTGGCTCATCTAAAAGAAGACAAACCTTTGCGCTTTGCTTGGGCCACTTTGAGCAAACAAGATTTTGTCGCCTCTCAAGCAGATGAAGAACAAACCTCTGGCCTAATAGACACTCTAATAAAAACCACTGCTGACACCGATTTTGTACTTTTACTAAGTGAGCGAAAAGATGGCGTACACGGCTCATTACGCAGCATAAAACCAGGCTTTGATGTTGAAAGCTTAGCCAAACTGTTTAATGGTGGCGGCCACAAGCAAGCAGCGGCTTTTTTCGTGCCTAACGCTAATGTAGCTGAATATGAACAGAGAATAATTAACACCTTGCGTAACGCCCAAAGAGAGCGTATAAATAAATAAGGCTTGCAAATGAGCCTTTTATTTGTTACTATCACCTTTGTAAACTATGCCTACAAAAAAAACAACCAAGAAATCTGTAGCTAAAAAAGCTCCGGCTAAAAAAACCGCTAAGGCCCCAGCTAAAAAAGCTGTTGCCAAAAAGGTTGCCGCCAAAAAAACAGAAATCAAAAAAGCCGAAGTTAAAAAAGCAGTTGCTAAAAAACCGGCTGTAGAAAAGCCGCTAAAACAGGGCCGCCGCAAGTTAGTTAAAGATTCTCAGTCACACGATAAAGACACCGGCTCAACCGATGTCCAAATTGCTCTTTTAACAGGCAAGATTAACGATTTGGCCAAACATTTAAAAGATCATCCTAAAGACCATGACTCAAGACAGGGGTTGTTAAAGATGGTTGGTCGTCGTCGCCGTTTGATGAATTTCCTTCGTGCCGGTGACGATGCTAAGTATCAGGCTTTAGTTAAAGATTTAAAGCTTAGAAAGTAAATTAAAAATTTAAGTAAGTAACGCCCAATATTGGGGGTTGATTGAGGGGATGCCGAAGTTTTGCAATCTCGCTTTTTGCGAGTTTGCCAATCATCGAGATCCTCGCATTACCCCTGGGCTTTTATGCATATGAATAAAGAACAAGTTTGGAGCGCCAAAGTTGGTAATCAAGAGATAACTTTTAAGAGCGGCAAACTGGCTGAACAGGCTGGTGCCGCAATCACCGCTACTGCTGGTGAAACAGTAATTTTAGCGACAGCCACAATTACAAAAGAAGCTAGAGAAGGAATGGATTATCTTCCTTTTATGGTAGATTTTGAGGAGAAATTTTACGCTACGGGCAAAATTAATGGCAGCCGCTTTGTTAAACGCGAAGGTCGGCCCTCAGAAAAAGCGACTCTCACTTCCCGTTTAATAGATAGACCTTTGCGTCCTCTATTTCCTAAAAACTTCCGTCGCGACATTCAAGTAATTGTTACCGTATTATCGCTTGATGAAGATAATGATCCTGATGTGTTGGCCATTAACGCTGCCTCGGCTGCCCTAATGCATGTCGAAGGTTCACCTTTTAAAGGTCCGGTTGGGGCTGTCCGAGTGGGCCGAGTTGAGGGAAACCTTGTTGCTAATCCTTCAAGTTTAGAAATGGAAAAGTCTGATTTAGATTTAATTATCGCTGGCACAAAGGAACGCATTATGATGATTGAAGCTGGAGCTAATGAAGTTGCCGATCAAGATATGTTTGAGGCAATGAAGTTTGCTTTGCAAGCGCTACAACCAAGTATTGTAACTCAAGAACAGATGAAATCTGATGTTGCCGTAGAAACTTCGACTGAAGAAGAGGTAGCCGCCAACGCGCTTGAATTAGTGAAAAGCAAATACAACGGCGATATGCAAAAAGTTGCTATGACGGTTAACCGAAACGAGCGAGACAACGCTTTAGCAGAGCTAAAAAGCAAAGTTTTAGAAGAGCTTGAAGGTGAAATGAAGCAGCTAGATATTGCCCAAGCAGTCGAAACTTTATACCTGAAAACAATTAGACAAAATATTTTAGAGCAAGATCATCGTCCTGACGGTCGTGGCATTGAAGATGTTCGACCAATTGGTGCAGAGGTTGGCATCCTTCCACGGCCACATGGCTCAGGCTTGTTCAAACGCGGCCTAACGCAAGTTTTGGGCATCGTTACACTCGGCGGACCTGGCGAGAAACAACTCGTCGACACAATGGATGAAGAAGGTTCTAAGCGATACATGCATCACTATAATTTTCCACCTTACTCCACGGGCGAGGTTGCTCCCATGCGCGGCGTTGGAAGACGAGAGATTGGTCACGGCGCACTAGCCGAACGAGCACTGCTACCAATGATTCCAACCGAAGAAGATTTCCCCTACACTATTCGTGTCGTCTCAGAGGTTTTAAGCTCCAACGGTTCAACCTCAATGGGCGCCACCTGTGCTTCAACTTTGAGTTTAATGGATGCCGGAGTTCCTTTGAAAAAACCCGTTTCTGGAATTGCTATGGGTTTAGTCGCTAACGAGGATGCTTCAAAATTCAAAGTGTTAACTGACCTACAAGGGTTAGAAGACTTCGCCGGCGATATGGATTTCAAAATTGCAGGCACCAAAGATGGCATCACGGCCGTACAGATGGATACCAAAATTGCCGGTTTGACTATGGAAATTGTTGAACAAACAATGAAACAGGCCAAAGCTGGTCGCCTACACATAATGGATGAGATGCTAAAAGTTATTTCTGAACCTCGCGCTGAACTTTCTAAGTACGCACCAAAAATTACATCCATAAAAATTAATCCTGAAAAGATTGGTGAATTAATTGGTCCTGGGGGCAAAACTATCAATAAGATTATTGAAGATTCTGGCGGCGCAGATGTTACCCAAATTGACATTGAAGATTCAGGTTTAGTAATGATTACTTCGACTGACCAAGAGATGTCTAAAAAAGCTATTGCTATTGTTGAAGGCATCACCGCCGATGTGGAAGTAGGCACTATTTACGACGCGGAGATTGTCGATTTCGTCACCACTCGCGAAGGCAATGAAATTGGCGCCCTAGCGCAAGTATTGCCAGGCAAAGTTGGCATGATTCATGTTTCTGAAATGGCAGAAGGATTCGTCAAGAAAGCCTCTGATGTAGTCAAAATTGGTCAGAAAGTTAAAGTAAAAGTTAAAGAAGTAGACGCCGCCCGCGGTCGTATCGCTTTGTCTATCAAAGCTGCCGCTAAGAAATAACAGTCTGCTGGTAAGTAGTTTGTTCGAGCGCTCAGTCATATAATCCGAAGCCTTCCTACGGAAGTCTTCTCTTTTCGCCTGCCTGCCGGTAGGCAGGGAGCCAATTGAAATTGTCTCCTAAACATTGTCCGCTCTTAAAATAGAAAAAGCTCTAAAAACTACTTACCGGCAGACTTCATTAACTCAAAAACGTAATAAAAAAAAACCGCCCGAGTTGGGGCGGTGTGGGGTTCTTGACTTCGCGTCAGTCGTCATTGTCTTTGTCTTCATTGCCGAAGGTGACTACCGGACAGACCTTGGAATGCACTTTATCCATCATGTTGAAGAAGTTGCATATTCCAGTGTTTAGAACATTCCAAAGACGCATTCTGCCAATAGCCTTTCCTGTGCTCCTACCCCAGTGCCCTATTCGTCTGACACCGTTATAGAAGAATTGGGCTGGAATAGTTACGTCCTGTTTGGTGTCTACGGCATTCTTGATGTTCACATAAAGATCGTACAGTTTACACAAAAGCCATATGATTGCCGCCAATACTCCTACTACTAGAACTGCCTTGGTAAGCCACATGATTCCTGGCTGAGAAACTTCAACATAAACATAAAACCAGAAGAGTGGCGATTTCGGCACAAAGCCCCAGAACTGGAAAGCAGGATTGGGCAGACTTTTTCGATGGTGGCTACTATCGAAAAATGGCATCACCTCATTGGCAATACCAGGCAAAGGATTCATACCCAAGGCGAAAAACCCTAACAAGTTGACGAGTGTCGATAAGATTAGAGTAACGACAAAGCCTATTGAATAGACCCAGAGCCTACCTGCTGCCCACCAAGAAAGACCGCAAAGTGAGCTATGCAGAAAATGGTCAAAATCAAGCCAATTTCTGAAGAAAGAACCGGCTCTGCTTGTTTCTCTAATCTTCATGACACCCTTTTTGTTGTCGTAGGTAATGCTAGGTGAAGTGAGAATAAAGATGCCCATGTTGAAAGCAGTTGCTGCCCAACAACCCAGCAGCGCAACCAATAAGACAGCCAAGAAACTGAATAAGGCAGTTCCCCCTGACATGTGCTTGGCGGCCTATTGGTTGAAGTAGTACCCGCCAAGCATTGCTGTATTACTCAGCATTCTGAAAATAAGGTGAGTGGTTAATGCTAGGGCTGCCAAGAAAGGCAACCAGCTGAAACGTCTGATTCCTTCGGGCTTGATTCCCGCCAAGAAGATTGTGGTCGCACCGAATGCAGCCAATAGTACAATTGACTGCCAGTCTGGCTGAAGGTTCATCGCTCTTCTCCTTCGTTGTTCAGTTACAATCCTGCTAACAGGCTAGCGTACTGTGATATTTTTGTCAATAAAACCCTCGGTAAGCTTGACTTTTTTAAATTGTGCGTTTAAATAATAGAGAAGGTCGACTCGCGATCTATCCTGTACGCAAGGAGATCTGCTTTGCAAACCTTGCGCCCGACGAATCTGTCTGCGTTGCTGGCGGTGGCACTTGTCACGGTTGTGGCAATGGCTACTCTCAGCAATGCGGCTCCTCGACACGGACCGGCTGAGCTTGCATTGGCAGCTGTTTCGATCACCACCTCCAGCATGCTCGGTATCACGACTGAGCGGGACGCTTCGGCGATCGACACGCTCCAGGCGAGTACCACGCGCACCATTGACGCTGTATCGTCTATGTCGCTTTACGACGGCAACCTCGCCGAAACGGCTGCGACGCTGACGACCTCGACACGGCCCTATGCCCCAGGTGAGACATCGGCCGACACGACTCGTAAGCTGTATCTGAGGCTCCTGCTCGAGAAGGAGGTGCCAGTCTCCCTGACTGGTTTGAGAGCCCGCGGCCTGATCATCTCGACTGATCTACCGGCACCGCTCCGGCTCTGAAACAGAGCCGTTTCACCCCAGTACTCCGCCCGGTCGTCCGGGCGGTTTTTTTTATAGCTTTATTCTTCGTGCTTCTCACGAATGATGTGGGCTGGCAGTTTTCCGGTGGTCATTGACCACATAATGCCCAAAATAAAGAGCATTAGCACTACCATTAAGATATAAGGAATTAATCCCATCTTTTCAGATTCATCTGGACTGAGGAACTCAATATAGGTGAAAAGTCCAATTAGAAATATGAAAAGTGGCCCGACATACCACCGCTGCCATTTAGGCAAGAAGATCTCTTTTTCTACAATTTTTTTAGTCATAGCTGTTTTTAATATTGATTTTAAAGGGATTCCATTGTTCTGAATATTAATCGTCAAAAATTAGCTACTTGCTCGGTAATTTTTGACTCCTTATTACCTAAACGGACATAATAACACCTACGAAGCGATCACCCGAGCGAAGTAAGGCGGTTATTTTGTTCGTTTAACAATTTTGGTGGGTGCGCCAGGACTTGAACCTGGGACCGTTCGGATATAAGCCGAAAGCTCTAACCAACTGAGCTACGCACCCATATAAAAAACACCTCAAATCAACCTGTATAATATCAGTTTAGCAGTATTAAATCTACCCCTTTAGCCAATTCGCATAGGAGGCAGGTACGAAATGGCTTCCGCAATGTGAGCCGGTGTAATTTTTGAAGATTGCTCTAAATTAGCAATCGTTTGCGCCACTCGCACCGCCGAATAGACAGACCGCAAAGACAGCTGCAACTTTTTCATAGAAAGCTCCAAAGGTTCGCGCAAACTGTTTTGCTCAATTATTAAATTTAGTTCATCTTGAGTTAATAAATTATTGAGTTTTGCGCACCGAGCGTACTGATTCGCCCGCGCATTTTCGACTAGTTTTCGTGCCCTTTCGTGTTCCTCGCCCTTATTTTTTTGGCAGGATAATTGATCGATTGAAGTCAGCCTGACGAAGATTTGGAAGCGATCTAACATTGGGCCAGACAGTTTTGAGTGGTAGGAATTAATTTGCGCCACGCTACAGCTACACTCTTTTTGACTACCTAAATATCCGCAAGGGCAAGGATTAAACGCCCCGACCAACAGAAAGTCTGCCGGATAAGTAACTACCTGTTTGGCGCGAGCCACCGTTATGTGGTTGTTCTGTAGAGGCTCGCGCAAAGATTCTAGCACTGGTCTGGGAAACAGAGGTAGTTCATCTAAAAAGAGTAATCCTTTGTGAGCCAAAGAGATTTCACCCGGCAGAATTGGATTGCCCCCGCCAATCATGGCCACCTGCGAGCTGGTATGGTGCGGATTTCTAAACGGTGCTTGCCGAATTACGGGTTGATCTGAATTTAGTAATCCTTTGGAAGAATAGATTGAAGTCGCCTCTAGCTGGCCTTTTTCATCAATTTCAGGCATCAAGTTTTTGATAGCCAAAGCCAGTAAACTTTTTCCGACGCCGGGCGGCCCAGTCAGTAGTAGGTTGTGATTTCCGCTAACTGCTATTAGGGCCGCCCTTTTGGCTAAGCTTTGACCCAAAATATTATCTAGTAAAACCGCGTTCTCATCTTTTCTGCCATCTGTAACAGCTCTGCTTCCGGCCGCATCCTTTAACTCTTCTATTACGGCTTTGTGACTAGTCTTAAAACGGATATCTGACTGCAGCTGGGCGACTAGTTGACGCAAATTTCGAGCGAAATAGCAGCGCAAATTTTTTACCAGCGCCACCTCATTCTGCACCGCTTTGGGAAAGATTGTACGCAAATGATTCTGCTTAGCATAAATAGCGAAGGATACTGCCTGCTTGACTCGTCGAATTTGGCCATTTAACCCCAGCTCACCAAAAACAAGTAAATCTTTAGGCAACGGATTAATATATTTGGTACAAGCTAAAAGTGCTAGCGCGATTGGTAAGTCGTAGTGGGTGCCGTCTTTGGTGATTTCGGCCGGCGCTAAATTAACTACAATACATGTGGCAGGTAGCGTTACTCCAATAGACCGCAACGCCAAACGTATTCGTTCCTTTGATTCAACCAAAGATTTACCCGCTAACCCAACAATTGTCAGAGATGCCAAGCCCGGCCTAGTGGCTACCTCGACCGTAATTTGCTGCATCGCCAACCCATTTGGAGCTAGCGTTTTCACCTTTACAACCTTCATATTGGCATTATGGCAGCTTGAACATTAACAAAAGATTATCTTTGTGCTAATATGCAATTACCGTAAACCCTACCTCCCGCGGGCTGAATCCATAGAGAGTTTCTCTCCAGCACCTCCAAAGCAGGATCCTCCAGGCCGTGACAACCCCCCCCAATGCTGGTGGCTCTCTACTTCAGCCCCAACCTTCGCGCGTGTCGCACACCCGGAACCCTGCGCTTGTCGTACTGCGCAGGGTTTTTTTATTTATTAGCCAATTGACTGCCAAAAAGATTAATTGTAAAATCTAATGTAGTCTTTGCCGGGATGGTGGAATTGGTAGACACGCAGCCTTGAGGTGGCTGTAGGCGCGAGCCTGTGGAGGTTCAAATCCTCTTCTCGGCACCAAAAAATAATATTTTAACAGTCTCGCTACATAAAAAAGGGGGCCCTCCTTGGACCCCGCATAGAACTCTGGCCGAGCGGGCTAGGCTCGGGCGGACTTACCAGATCGACACTGGCAGTATCCTAAGATTCAGATCACCTCCTCCGAAGGGGCTCGGGCAGCTTCTGAGTGTACCGCTTCGGCAGTTTCATAGGCGATCTCCACAATTATTGTAACAAAAAAACCGCGGCGCTACGGGCACCAAACTGAAAATTGAGTTTGTTTAATTTAACTTAACCTAAACTATAAAAGCGATAATCAATAGCGCGACAACATTGACGATCTTAATCATTGGGTTGATAGCTGGGCCAGCAGTGTCTTTGTATGGGTCTCCAACAGTGTCACCCGTGACTGCTGCTTTGTGAGCTTCTGAATTTTTGCCCCCGTGTTCTCCGGCTTCAATGTATTTTTTAGCGTTATCCCAAGCGGCGCCGCCCGTAGTCATAGAGATGGCCACGAATAATCCGGTAACGATGGCGCCGACTAACAAGCCTCCCAAAGCATTAACTCCTAAAAAGTAACCAACTAAAATTGGGGTCAAAACAGGAATTAGCGCGGGCACAATCATTTCGCGCAAAGCAGCAATGGTCACAATATCTACAGCCTTGGCGTAATCTGGCTTGGAAGTGCCTTTCATAATTCCTTTATCGGCTTTGAATTGACGACGAACCTCTTCGACTACCTTGCCGGCTGCTCGGCCAACTGCCTTCATTGAAATAGCACTGAAGATGTAAGGGAGCAATCCTCCAATAAACAAACCGACTAAGACATAAGGATTTTCTAAACTGAA